>SAMEA3663085__coassemble_6979_pt1 | contig 1968 bp, 2 predicted proteins | sample SAMEA3663085__metabat2_high_PE_005 | metagenome-assembled genome bin SAMEA3663085 (sample SAMEA3663085) | pig gut metagenome | biome: pig gut; feature: pig-associated habitat; material: faeces | place: France | collected 2012 | reverse complement strand
TATATATCACGGAATGCATCGCCAGTCAATACATAATTCGTAATGTGAATTTTTAAATTCAATACCTTTGACCCTTAACTAGAAGTTACTCTTGCACACACACTTTTTAATTTTTATCCTATAAAAGGTTATCTGTCTGTCAGAAAGGAGGCTCATATGAGTCGTAAAATTAAAGGCAATGGTAAACACCTTACCTTCTCTGACAGAGTTTATATTGAACAAGAGCTCATGCAAGGAAGTTCATTCAGAGACATAGCAGCTGGGTTGCGAAAGGATCCTTCTACTATATCTAAAGAAATACGTTTGCATTGTTCTGTTGCTCCTCATGCTACCTATCGGTTCCCTAGATGCAGCTACTGTAATCATTTTAAGAAATGCAAGGATACTAGTTTCCTTTGCTACGGATGTACTCGGTATTCTTGCTTTAATTGCCAAGTCAATCTTGATTTGTCCAAAAATTGCAAAGATTACAATCCTTTCGCTTGCCAGAAACTTGCCAAGCCACCATATGTGTGCAACGGATGTGACAAGAAAATATCGTGCCACGAATCCAAAAGATACTATCGTGCCAAATCGGCTCAAAAAGCCTATGAAGAAACATTAACCAATTCCCGGTCAGGTATAAATATGACACCTGAAGAGCTCAAAGAACTAAATGAATTGATATCACCTCTTGTTCTTAAAGGTCAGCCTCTCAGTCATATATTTGCCGTTCATAGTGATGAAATACCTGTTTGTAGAAGAACTCTCTACAACTACTTTGATCAAAGTGTTTTTCAGGCTAGAAACATCGATTTACCAAGAAGAGTCCGTTACAAGAAACGTAAAAAGCGTTCTGAGCCACGCAAGAAAAACATCGAGCAAGTATATCGTAACAAGCGCACTTTTGTTGATTTTCAGAAGTATACCGCAGCCTTTCCTGACCTTGATGTTGTTGAAATGGATACAGTAAAAGGAAGTCGTGATAAAGGCAAATGTCTCCTAACTCTTCTATTGAGAAGTTGCTCCTTTATGATTATCATCCTGCTTCCGGACTGTACCCAAAGAAGTGTCATCAATGCCATAAATAACTTATGCGACACCATAGGCATTCGCACCTTCAAAAAGTACTTTCCAATCATACTTACTGATAATGGATCGGAATTTAAGAATCCCTGGGATATCGAGAAAAATGAGGCTGGCACTGTTCGTACAAAGGTATTCTATTGCGATCCATATGTATCAAACCAGAAGGCTCGTATAGAGAAGAATCACGAATATATCCGCTATGTTATTCCTAAAGGCAGAAGCATGTACAGATACACTCAAGAGGACATAAATTTAATGGCAAGTCATATCAATTCGACTGCCAGAGATAGTCTTAACGGTGCTACACCATTTGATCTTGCGGAACTACTAATAGACAAAAAAATACCGCTTCTAACAGGACAGCATAAAGTCTCCCCAGACAATGTCATGTTAAAACCGGTACTCATTGAAAGATCTGTTAAAGAAAGAGAGGCTAATAATGGAAAATAATCATCCAGTTCCTTATGAAGTACTTCTCGAGAGATATATGCAATCTCAAAGGGAAATAGAATATTTAGAATACAAGATATCATCATTAAATCAAGAACTTGAAGCCTGGCAAAAAGGCTACGAAGAGTACGCAGATATCTTGATGGAACACGGCTTAATTTAATAGCCACTTAATCTAAAACATAGAGCAGACAGATAACCACTCGAAGCAAAAATCTCATCAAAAAAGTCATTAAGACGGGTGGAATTTATTTTTTCTCAAGCTGCTCCAGTCGTCTGTTTGCTATGCAAACAAACAGAATCGATATACCGATTTTAACACGCTTTTTAGGTCTCTCCAAGGTATAATTTTAGGTTTTTATTCCTCAAAAACGTCATAGAGACCATTTTTATAGGGTCAACTAGAAGTTAGTTTTTCATTTGACCGTCAATACATAATTCAAAGTAAAG
>SAMEA3663085__coassemble_2952_pt1 | contig 3415 bp, 3 predicted proteins | sample SAMEA3663085__metabat2_high_PE_005 | metagenome-assembled genome bin SAMEA3663085 (sample SAMEA3663085) | pig gut metagenome | biome: pig gut; feature: pig-associated habitat; material: faeces | place: France | collected 2012 | reverse complement strand
CTTTTATACGTATTCTATTTTTCCCCCGATTCTACGGTATTTTCGATTTTTATAACCCGGAAATATCTAAGTCAACTATTAACTGATCGATTTTTTCTCCCACCCCAATCACATCTTATCTAACAAAAATGCCATATACAACGGCAATGTAAGAATCTGATTCTCATTACCCACATTATAATCACCTAATTTTATCGCACTTTTAACATGATACTTTTCCGGATGATTTAAAATCGTTCTTGTACTCTTGGTATTACCATTTGTTGCTTTTACTTCTACCAACGTACACTCACCCTTATATCTCATAACAAAGTCGATTTCCAAACCGGAATCTTTATGGTAGTAATATAATTTACGTCCCATTTTAGAAAAGATATCTGCTATTAAATTTTCAAAAATAGCCCCCTTATATCCATACAGTTTCCCCTGCAAAATATCATACTGTGTGCCGTCCTCCAGCATACTGATAAACAATCCACAATCTTTCATGTATACCTTAAAAACATCTTCTATTGCATTACCATCCAAAGGTAATTCGGTAATAGATAAATTATAACACCTAGATATAATCCCTGCATCTTCTATCCATTGGAGACTTCCCATGTATTTTGATGCTGTAGAACCTTTTTTAATGACAGCATATTGAAACTTTTTATTCTCCTTACTTAATTGCTTTGGAATAGACTGAAAACATTCTTTGATTCTGGATTTATCTGCTTTTTCAGCATATTTCACCATATCGTCCTCATATGATCGAATAATATCACGCTGAATACTAAGAACATCATTCATTTGCTTCGTATTAACAAAGGTTTGTACAACATCAGGCATACCACCTACAACCGTATATTGCAATAAAAGCTGCCTCATTTTGTTATGAATCGCCTCCTGAACAGGTTTAGCCTCTTCCAGACACTTTCTTAACATATTTATTATTGGTTCTCCAATATCATTTGCCCAAAGAAATTCCTCAAAATCTAATGGATACATATCGATCACTGTCTCATATCCTACCGGAACAGATCTAGGTTCTTTTCCATATCCCTTTACCCCTAACAATGAACCGGTACCTATCACATCAAAGCGACCATCCATTTGAAAAAACTTAAGTGCGGTTCTTGCCTCCGGACACTCCTGGATCTCGTCAAGAATAAGAACGGTTTCTCCCGCTTCAAATACTGCACCTTTTCCTAACAATGCTGAAAGCATCATAATAATGTTGTCAATTTCTAGTGAGCCTGAAAATACTGAAGCATAGTCCGGATTTTCAAAGAAATTTAAATACACAACATTCTTGTAATTATTCTTAGCAAATTCCAATACAGAGAAAGTCTTTCCACATTGTCTGCAACCTTTGATAATCAAGGGTTTATGCTCCTTAGCATTTTTCCAATCTATAAGTTTCTGTTCAATTTTTCTTTTCAGCATAACAAAATCAACTCCTTTATTATAGTGTATTTACTTTCAACAACTTTTTCAAGGGAGTTTTTTGAAATAATGTATATTTTTAAATCCAGTTTTTGCATACGATGCAACTTATAGTTACATATTTATCAAAAGTAAAACAGCGGTTGTACTAATCAATAAAAAGGCCAGAATCCAATTATGAATTCCAGCCTTCAAAATATACCTTATTTTATTAATCCTTTGCAGTAACCTCTTCCTTCTTATTGTAAGTTTATCCTTATAGAATAAATATAACTTTTATAAAAAATAAACTAATACAATACCATAGATAATCCCTATCACAAGGCCAGTAAAATGTCCGATAGAATCAATCTTTGGTGAAAATGTCATCAGCAACAGTATGATTATTGTTGGTAGCATAGATGTAATTCCTGCAAATCCCATTAAAATAAAGGCTAAGGCAAGATATATTCCAAATATCCCACAAATAGCTCCGCTCGCACCTATTGATGGTATGTATGGCTTTTTCTTACGTAGTCTTGCAGAAATGTAACCACCTAATAGAACAACTAATGAATAAAAAAAGATAAATCGTGCTGTTCCAAGCACGCTCTCCATATATGGTCCAATATTATAAAGAGACGCTAGATTAAAGAGAAGATGTAATGGATCATAATGTGTGAATGCGCTAGTTATAATTCTATAATATTCCTTACATACAATTGAACTGTAATAAGAATTACCTAAGGCTTGTCTATCAAGCTTATTAAACTTGATAAGAGCAAACACCAATATATTCATCGCTATAACAGCTGCACATCCTGGATAAACAAAAAAGTTCTTAAGCACATAGGCAAATATCGCATAACAGAAAATTCCTGCGACGACAAGGCCCTCATACTTTTTTGTTTGACTGCTTTTTAACTTTTTAGATGTTTTATTAACTTTTCTCTTTTTATCAAACTGAACAACCTTATTTTTACTATCTCTTTCTCTAATAGCTTCACGGTACCAGTCTCTATCATCACGACTCAATACTAACCACCTCTACCAAAAGCATTTCATGCAAAACTACAATTTGTTTTTATATTTTCTTTACTCTCTAGCTAACAATAAAGTCTGCTGTTTTCTTCATTACATCAACAAGCACACCTAATATAACAGTTCTTCAATGCTATCATGTCACAACCTTTTATAAAAACGGTACCATATATACCGGGATATAACTAATACCATTTTCCCTCTTATAATCTTTCGTATGAACAACGTATTTTTCGCATATACGACTCCTGAATTTATCACAAAACACATCCAACGACTTATGTCCTCTGTAATTTCCCGACTTCACCTCTATAGGACAAATCTTGTTTCCCACCGAAGTCAGAAAATCTATCTCATACAAATGATTTGATGAATCACTTTCCATCGTGTAATAGAACAGATTATTACCTTTGGCAACAAGCATCTGGGCAACGACATTTTCATAGACATAGCCCAAATTGGCTTCAAGTTTATCGGAAAGCAACTTATTATAAATTGTATTCTCGGTATAATTCTTATCCCTGAACGCAAGCGTCACAAACAAACCTACATCGGAAGTAAACAATTTATATCTGCCCGCGTCCTTCTCTAACGCCATACCGACTCCGGGATTATTTGCGTGATACGCTATATTGACCGTGTAAGAAGAAAGCATATCCGGCAACAGATCACGTACCTGTCCGGAACGTGTGCCTTCTCTCGCGCTTGATAATACATACCTCGAAGCATTGCCACTTAAGTTTGCGGGTATCGCATCATATATGTCCCCCGCCAGACCGGAAGGATCGATTTTTGTAAAATCTTCTTCGTAAAGATCTACTATGTCTCTTTTGATCTCATCTACCACCTGCAAATTATTCTGTTCTAAATATGTTTCTATGGCCTGAGGCATTCCTCCGATCAGCATATATAATCTAAAAGTCCGCATGAGACTCCTGTGGACAGAATTCCCCGCAGGTCTCTTTTT
>SAMEA3663085__coassemble_1600_pt1 | contig 5433 bp, 9 predicted proteins | sample SAMEA3663085__metabat2_high_PE_005 | metagenome-assembled genome bin SAMEA3663085 (sample SAMEA3663085) | pig gut metagenome | biome: pig gut; feature: pig-associated habitat; material: faeces | place: France | collected 2012 | reverse complement strand
CTCCAAAACCTTTGGTGGGAGTTCGATTCTCTCATCCCCTGCTAACAAGCCCGTAGAATAAATCATTCTACGGGCTTTAACTATGTTTTAAAGTGTATTTATAAATTAGACTTAGCATCTACTGTAATAATGATAAAACTCCCTGCGTAGATTGATTAGCCTGTGTCATCATACTTGTTATTACAAAATGAATACTCAAATCCTACCTCCGGTATAGAAACCGAACTTATGCATGTGGTTAAAGATATGCCCATAGATAAGCAAGAAACTCTTCTTAGAATTGCGAAAGCTTTATAAAAAGTTTATCTATTACAACAAAAGAGCTGACATCGTGTCAGCTCTTTCCTATATTATTTATAATACCATTTTTGCGTTTCCACTATGTGGATTTTTTTCAGCATAAGCTCTTGCCTCTTGACTTATTTGTTCTGGGGTCTTGGCATCAAAGTGTTCTCTTTGCCACTTTGTGTAATCAAACTGTTCCCTAATAATTACGGAAATAAATTGTTCTGCACCCACTATACCAAGTTTTTCCTTTAAGCAAGTCATGCCTGTATTTAGTATTTCACTTGTAGTCATCATTGTATCCATAGCTATTCCTCCATTTCACGAATAAAATCCAATGGATTCATTATTTTTATATCATCTGTTGCATATTTTAACAATCTATAATCTGTAGAAATAAAATAATCTGCACCTGCCAATATAGCACTAGCCACATGACAAGCATCCTTAAATTTTACTCCTGAACTCATTATTTCTCTTGCTCTCGCTTCTACTGTATCCGCTGAATTTGCACTAACAAAGACTGTTTCATTTTCATTTATAAACTCAGAAATAGTGGTTTTTCTTATTTCAAATGGATTGGCATTATTTTCATATGCCAGCATATATGAGGTTACTAATTCAATCTTCTGATTCTTTATTAACTCTTGAATCTTCAACTTAGCCTGAGTCTCTAATGAAATTGTAGTGCTAGTCTGATCATCATATGGACGATTATAACAGCAATTGTCTAAATAAACTCGCATATATACGCCTCTCATTTCTTCATTATATTATACAGGTCTTTCTGTTCCATTGTAAATCAGAATCATTAAAAAAAGGTTATTCAAGTAAGAATAACCTTGTATATGCATCGCGCGTGATATTTTCCTTTCCATTAATATGTGATAACGTGTGATAACATCAGGAAATAGTCGCAATCCCTTGGTAATACGCCATTCTAACGATATAGGGTATTTATTCGATTCTCTCATCCCCTGCTAAAAAGCCCGTAGAATAACTCATTCTACGGGCTTTTTGGATTATTAAATATTATATTTACAACTATAACCATATTGGGTATAATATTTGTAACTATAACCAGATTGGGTATTTGTCAATGAGTATTATTATAAAAGAATTAAGAGACCGAACAAATTTATCACAGAACGGCTTTGCAAAAAAATACGGTATACCTGTCAGCACACTGAGAAAATGGGAACAAGGTGATACAACACCTGCGCCATATATTGTCAGTATGCTTGCAAAGCAAATAAAAGGGGACAATGAAAACCTTCAGAAAATCGAATGTAAAGATGGCTCCATTTTTTATTACGATCCTATTTCATCCGTATTATCAGATGTATATGGCAATAACATTATCATAAAAGAGCAACTTGATGGGGTAAAAAGTCAAAACCTGCCTCTTTATGTAAAAGATTTGTTTGAATCATTTTATGAAATACAGAATAAATTTAATCAGGATATTATTTTTGATAAAAAAGAAGATATTATTTGGAGTTAATTTTCATGGCAGGAAAGATAGCAAAAGAATACTATTTAATGCATAAAGATATCGCAGTAGCACTCATGGAAATATCTGATGATGGCAGATTGGGTAATTACCGAATAAATGAAGTCGCGAAAGACCATATACCACTTGGTGGTCAGATGAATGAAATGAAGTTTCATGACTGGTGGAAGGATAGGGCTATCCCCAAAACCAGGCATGGTGCAAAGACAGCCCTGCAAAGACTCGGATATTCATCGACAAACAGTGCTCTCGTAGATAATTTAGCACTAAGTCTGTCTGACTGTTATTGGATAAAGCCAAGAAATGAGGACCTTAGTTGGAGTGATGTCAACCTATTTACTAACGACTTTATTGATACATTTGGTGAAATCACAATAAATAAAGACCAGGTTATCGATATACGAAATAATACCCGATTCAGCTGCGCTGCTTCACAAGGTGAACTACAAAAAAAATGGTGTATAGCAGATGATGGCAGACGTTATATGATAAAAGGCAACTATGGCCAATCATATCAGCAGAGCATAAACGAAATCTTTGCAACAAAACTTCATGAAAGACAAGAATACGGAAATTATACAGAATATACTCTTACCAAAATAAAAGTCGAAGGCGATTTAGAAGGCTTAGGTTGTTTATCATATGATTTCTGTAATGAAAATATTGAATGTATTAGTGCTTGGGAATTGCTTCAGACAATAAAAATAAAACAAAATGAGAGCTACTATTATCCTCTAAAAAAAGTATGTACTAATCTTGGGATAAGCGAAGATGACTTTACAGCATTTATGGACTACCAGATAATGACTGATTATCTTTTATCTAATACTGATAGGCATATGAATAATATTTCCATAATGCGTGATCCTGATACCCTGAAAATACTGGGATTTGCGCCAATTTATGACTCCGGAAATTCTATGTTCTATAATGTGCCTTTTGAACAGCTCAATTCTGTACGAATAAATGATATTAAGACGCACTCATTTATTGAGCGAGAAGTTAAGCTTTTATCATACGTTCAGAACAGGGATTTGGTTGACATTGAAAAAGCTGTAGCAGATTTTGATATATATACTATGGATCTTGTTGAACGCAGAATACGAATACCAAAGCTTAAAGAATTATATGAAAAGAAACTTAATAACCTATATCTTTTCCAAAAAGGCAAGGACTTATGGAAAGTGTCCGGAATATAACAGTATTATGTTTCTATTCTCTCATCCCCTGCTAAAAAGCCCGTAGAAAATATAGTGGTTTTTATAGTACAAAATCAATTGCATTCCACCTACTGCACTGATAAAATGTAAGAGCAAAGGTACTATCATAACGGTAGGCGGTTGGCTCTCTCTAGCAGAGGGCACGTACCCTCTGACTTTTTAGAAGGAGGGTGATGCTATGGTTTCATATGCAGATTTGTTCCAATTGGGGCTACTCATTGTTGCTATCATCCATCTTGTTTACAAGATTGCACATAAAAAATAATCGCCTAGGTCCCTGCGAAAAGAACTAGACGATTATTTTCGTTTACTATTTTAGGGCCAACCGTCTATCGGTAGTGCCTTTGTTCTCTTTTATTATACCAACATGTCGAAAATTGTCAATTGCCTTGATTTCCCGCTATATTAGATGCATTTCCTCCTTTTATAATAAAATAATCAGCATACCTAGAATTTGCAACACGTTCTAAAATTCTCTCCATCATATATATTCTTAGAAGTACCCTAGCATCAGCGTTATTCTGCATCTACACATCAAACTCACCATATTTATTATCATCAAAAATGAATTTAACTATACATTTATTTACTATATATATTCCTAAGTTCAAGCCTGTCTATAATACCAGCTGTATCTATACCCTGATGTGTTGAATACATTCTGTAAATGCTTTCAACAAGGTCCTTTTCGACACGGTTTCTTTCAGCAGTTTCTGTAATAGACTTACCTGAATTCATATCATTAATGATAAGTGCAACAATCTTATCTAAATCTTTTGATGTTATAGAACCTTTAACTGTATTTTTACCAAGAACCGGAGACATATCAATTTTTTCGATTTCATACGATCTGTCAGCATCATCTACAGTAAGTACTGCCATAGTAACAGGCTGATGGAAACGTCTTGGTCCTGGGCTACCTGGATTAATATAAAAGATTCCATTATCTTCATAAGTTTCATACTTATGAGAATGCCCATATATAACAAAATCTGTATTCTCTGGAATACCTGACTTTTTGATATCAGACATTTTATGGCACATAAAGAAGCTGAAGCCAAAAACAGTTTCATTAATCGTCTCCGGAATATTTTCTGCCCAGTCTTTATCATTATTCCCACGTACTATGTATAATGTAGCAATTTCTTTTAGCTCATTGATAATTTCCTGAGTATTTATATCACCGCCATGAAATATTATTTCACAAGTTTTTAATACCTCTCTAACCTCATCACGAATAAGGCCATGAGTATCTGATATAACTGCAATTCTGTGTTTCATGTTAATATGCTCCTAGATCTGGATCCATAACAATTGCACCAAGAACAGACTGAACATATTCCTCAAATGGAAAGCCATACTTTTCAGCCTGCTTTTTCATATCTTCTACCATTTCGGGTGGAATCGTCTTTAATACTTCATTAATATCAAGTTCGTTTGACATTTCTTAACTCCATTCTTTCCAAATCTCTGGTTTATAGCCTACTGTGTAAGCTTTAGCATTTCTCACTCTGCTAGTACATTTCCCTTAGGATTAGTTCTGTTATACCTGGATTATCACCATTAGCTACTCTTTTAATCTTAGGATCATCGCCATATTTATATTCATCATATATAGCAGTTCTAATTGCTGTGCCACGATTGAAACCATGTATTACCTTAATCTTGTATACACCCTTACCAGCTGACTTTACTGCTTTATCGACTGCTTTTAGGGCTTCTTCAACGTATAGGCCATGTGTATTTACTTCTATAACAGGACTATCTGTATATATAGACATAAACTCTTTCCTTAATATATTCTAACCCGGAATACTACACTAATAGAAATGGAAACCTTCTTTAGCCTGCTCCATTCTTATTTCTCTACGTTTCTGTGCTCTACCCCACTCTTCTTTATCTTCATCTGAAATCAAGGTAAGTTTTGGGATAGGTGAAGGTCTACCTGACTCATCAAGTCCTACAAGAGTCAAAAATGCTCTATTAACAAGCTCTCGACTACCATCAAGGTGCTCTACAAATGTTTCTACCTTGACTTCCATAGATGTATTACCAACATATGTTGCTTTGCCACTTATAACAACTATATCTTTAAGTCTTGCCGCTCTTAAGAACTTCAGATTATCAACGGATGCTGTTGTTACGGACATTCCTGTATGCCTTTTGGCCACTAATACAGCTACATCATCAATCCAGGACATAAGTGTTCCGCCATAAATACGCCCAGCTGCATTCAGGTTCCCTGGATGAACAAGGTGTACTGTTTCAACACATGACTCTTTTACTGTTTTACTGTTTTCCATTTTATTCTAACTAATCTCCTTAGCTTCTAATATGTTTTATATTTTACACTCTTAAACGTTAAAAGGCGACACCCAAAAAGTGCCGCCCATTGAAAATTGATAGTTATTAGTC
>SAMEA3663085__coassemble_1142_pt1 | contig 7199 bp, 7 predicted proteins | sample SAMEA3663085__metabat2_high_PE_005 | metagenome-assembled genome bin SAMEA3663085 (sample SAMEA3663085) | pig gut metagenome | biome: pig gut; feature: pig-associated habitat; material: faeces | place: France | collected 2012 | reverse complement strand
TGCAAATTTATAATAGCCCTTTTAATGCATCAAGTGCTTCAGGTGCCATTGCGGCCTTATTTGATTCCTGAATCTGTAAATATACTTCCTTACGGTAAATTGGAATCTGCTTTGGTGCGGAAATTCCGATTTTTACCTGGTCACCTTTAATGTCAAGAATTGTAATCTCAATGTTGTTATTAATAACAAGGGCTTCGTTTTTCTTTCTCGATAATGCTAACATATCATTCACCTGCCCTTTCTTTAGCTGCCTTTAAGATTTCATAGATAGGGTACTTAACTTCGTATCCTTCCTGGTCTACGATAATCTGGTTAGCTTTTCTTGTCTCACCGCTTATTACAATCGGTGCCATTAAATTAACAGACATATTCTCAATTTCCTTTGGTACTGTAACAGTTACAAGTACTAAGAAATCTTCAGGATCTGTAATCTCAAGCGGCTTTAAAAGCTCGTCTTCAATTACAGGGTTATAATCTTCCTTGACTAATAACGGATTCATAACAGGCATTGCAAATGCAGGTTCCTGTACTGACTGGAGCCACTGAATACCTTTCTTGCCTTCACTGTCGTGAATTAAAAGGAAATCAGTAAGATCCGGGAATCCGACAATTCCACTTACGAATTTGATGAGTTTAGACTCATCGACATCAATTTCGCCAAACAACCTTGTTTCAATTATCATATACTACTCCTTTCGCCGGCTCCGCCGGTATAAATAAGTGATTATTACGGAGGTTTATCGCCGCTCCACGGCTATAGCCCTTTTGGGCTTTAAGGAACAAAGTTCCTTAATTTTCTAGATATAATTAAGCAATGTCTGCTGTGCAATCTTTCCTGCTGCAAGCTGTGCGGCTTCAAGTGCAAGCTCTGCATTCTTTAAGTCAATTGCTGTCTCTGATAAATCACAGTTTATATTCTGATCAGCTAATTCCTTAACATTACTCTTCTGGTCCTTGACTCTGTTTTTAGTCATCTCAAGTCTTGCGGTAAGCGCACCAAGATTAGCTATCTGCTTATTAACATCATCTGAATATCCCTTAAAAGCAGTAATTGCTGATGTGTACATTGAATGCATCTTTTCTTTAACGAGTGCCGCTTCCTTATTGAGTGCTCCCATTGTTACGTTAAGCTTTTGAAGCTCTGTTTCATCTGTTGTATTATCAATCAGGTTCTGAAGCCTGCTCACCTTATCTTCAGCATTGACCATCTGCTGTGTCACTTTAATAAGCTCGTCAATATCTCTTCCTATATCATGTGAATAAACATCACTTGCATGGGTATTTATAACAATAGTCTGATTAAATGCTATTTCATATGAAAGGTCCTGCTCGATAAAGCCCTGAATCGTACCGCCTGTTACATCTTCTGTTGTCGGATTGCCGGCTGGATCAAGCCTGTTATAGTTATACTCAATTCCATTAGGATATGTTGCAGAATATGTTCTTGGATCTGTAGCATCCTTAGGAGTCTTACACATAAAATAGTGTTCCGGTCTTAAATCGCCCTTCTGCCAGTCAGACTTTTCATATTTTATACTAATACCACCTGCCTGAATAAGTTTATCGTAAGCATCCTTTGATAAGATCAGTTCTCCTGTTTCTTTTATGAAGTTAGCGCCTGATTTAGGAGTATAAATATCATCAATTTCTTTCTGATTCTTACCGGAAATCGAAACCTCTTTAACCGTAGGAGAAGCTCCCGAAATTCCCGGAATATCAATACTATTATATTTATCTAAATTATCATACGACAACCTGATCCTATAAGCTGTTACTTCTTCAACCTTCTCTTCATTGTACGTACTCGAATCTGATGCACCATCAAATACAGTAGAACCGATAACCGCCTGACCTGAATCATTTATTGAAGCAGTTCCCTTAACATACTTAAATGTCTCTAAGTCATCCTTTGTAAATGTCTCAGTAATCTCATATTTAATAGTATCCTGCTCCATAAATGTAAGCATTTCGCCTGTTCTGTAGCCTGTAAATACAGTTCTTCCGGCGCTGTCAGCATTACCTATTGCATATACCTGGTCCTTAAGCTGCTTAAGCTCTTCTAATATATCCTTAACATTTGATGTAACATTTTCCTGTGATGAAGCCTGATTAAGCTTTTCTCTTATACTTGACAATACATCATCAGTCTGCGTAAGTGCTGTCTCAGTATCTGTGAACCATGCATCCGCATCAGGAATATTTTTGCCGTAATACTGCTCAAGCTCAGTAAGCGAAGTATTAAGTCTCATAGCTCTGATTGCAACTACAGGGTCATCAGACGGTCTTGTAATCTTCTGTCCTGATGCTGTCATTGTATTGAGTTTATCTGCATTTACTTTGTTAGTGTTGATATTAGCCTTTGTGTTGGCAGTCATCATTGAATTAGTTATTCTCATCATAATGCATTACCTCTTAGTCTATACTCCTGTCTGAAGTATAAGTCTGTCATAAATCTCAGTCATAATCTGCATAACCTTCGCTGAAAGGTTGTACGCCTCCTGGAACTTCACAAGATGAAGTGCTTCTTCATCATTGTCAACACCTGAAATCGATAATCTTGTCTGTGACACACTCTTATTTATATTAGTGTAGTTCTCAGTAAATGTCTTGGCATTATTGGCCGACAAAGCAATATCAGATGTAATACACTGTAAAAACTCCTTGGCGCTGCAGCCTCTGAAGTTAACCTTGTTCTTGTCATCCTGAACAGTTAATAGTAATTCTGTAACATCCTGTGCGTCTCCGCCCTTTTTTATATCAACTGTCGTACCAAACTTTGACGCATCCTTAACCATTTCATTATTAACTGAAATATTTCCTGCGGTCAGTCTGTAATAATCGCTGTCAGATGACTTATATTTATTATCGGCAAGATTGGCATCAAATTTAATCTCTGTTCCGTTAACTTTATCTTTTGCGGTGAATAATACTTCTGCCGGATTTCCTTCTTCATCTACTGCAGTCTTTTCGATATCATTCATTGCTTTCGCAAAAATGCGAACCCATTCATTCATCTGCTCCTGATAATACGGAATTCCCTGGTAGTCAATCTTTGTACCTACACTTGCCTCTTTCCCGTCAAATATAGTAGGGGCTGCCTGTCCTGCATCAGGTTTGATTGTAAATGTGTATGTAGGTGGGTTCTTTGTTCCGTCAAATTCGAAGCCTGAATATTTATATTTTGTATTAACTAATGTAAGCTGGCCTGAATCAGGAAGAGTACACTTATTCATATCAGTTAAATAATCTTTATTAGGAACCTCGATTGTAACTGTATATGTTCCATCGCTATTATCCTTAACGCCCTTTGCCGTTCCGTGGAAATACTCTTCGTTGTTACCGTCTCTTAATTCGATAAGTCCTTTAAGCTCGCCGCCAAGGTTTGCACCGTATAAGTTAAAGTCCATTGTATTAGACCACTTAATTTCAAAAAGACCGTCGGCATCTGACTGATTGACCTTTTCCTCAGCGCTTCTTGCAACGCACTCAAGCGTGTTATATTCATAGCCCTGCACTAAAATCTGTCCACCGGCAATACTTACCTCGTATGTATATATTCCTGATTTCTCGCTGCCACCCGGAGTCGTATAGATAGGTGTTTCCCTTACTTCAACGTCAACAATTCTGGAAAGCTGGTCAATTAAGAGATTTCTTTTATCTCTTAACTCATTGGCACGAAGATGGTTAACCTCAATTGTATTAATTTGCTTGTTAAGTGTTGCAATCTGCTCGGCAATTGAGTTAATCTCATCGACCTTATTTTTGATTTCCTCATTAACTCCAAGCTGGAGCTTCTCAAGATTGGTTGCCTGGGCGTTAAAGTATTCACACAAATCACCGGCTGCTCCGATAAACTGCGTCTTGGTTGAAGGTGTTCCCGCCTGCTTATATACTTCCTCAAGAGAGTCAAACATAGCAGAGAAAATAGGTTCAAAGCCTTCTACTGTGTCTTTATCGGTAAAGTAGTCTTCAATCTGGTACATGTAATACATCTTCATGTCATACTGACCAAGATTAGTCTGGGCCTGCCAGTACTTAACGTCGTAAAACTCATTACGTACCTGGTTGATATCCGTAACCGTAACACCTGTACCTGCCATACCATATGACTGTGATATTCTTAACGCATCAGATGCAACCTGCGTTGCTTCCTGCCTTGTATATCCCTTTGTGTCAACGTTTGCTATGTTATTTGCAGTTGTGTTGAGCTTGGCATTGGCCGCCTGAACTCCTGTATATGCGATGTCTAATCCGAAAAATGTTGATGCCATAGTTTATGCTCCATTTTTACAATGTAGTTATTATGTGTTCAAGCATCTGATCGATTACATTGATGTATCTGCTGGATGCGTTGTATGCGTTCTGGAATTTAATAATGTTCTGAAGCTCTTCTTCCGATGAAACTCCAAGAACCTGCTGTCTTGAATTCTCAAGTGAGCTTACAGTTGCATTCTGGCTTGAAACGATACTGTTATAAACAGAACCTACATTTGCCATCTGACCGACTACCGAATCATAAAATGCGATGTAGCCATGCTTTGAATTTAGGTTAGGATTGATAGTCCAGGCTGCATCCACATACACTTCACCGGGCTTATTTAAGTCTCTTACCTGACCGATTCCTGCGAACACTTCCATAAGTTTTGTAGCTTTCTCAAAGTCAACTGACTTGTCATCCTTAATAAAGCTGTTAAGTGTTGGCTGCTTAAGAAGATCCGGGTTAATCTTTAAGTTGGAAATTGTGTACATTGTCGATACATCTGCCGGTGAATTTGTAATATCTTCCTTAATGTAATTACCTGCTGCATCATATCTTGCCGAACCAAGCCTTGTGAATACTTCATAGCTTCCGGTCTTACTTGAATTATCGGCATTATCACAAATAACGTTGTTAATTGCAGTTACCATATTATGAATAAGTCTGTCGAACTGTCCCTGTGCATTCATTACAATTGAAGATGCAATCGGAATGTCATTTGTATCAGGCGTTCCGTAATTATAGAAATTATACTCCTCAAGGTCTGAGTAATTCGCAACATGGTCACCTCTTGCAAAGAGCAGTGATTTAAGCTCTCCCGTATCAGTATCAAAATCTGATGACACTGTCTGATGGAAATTATATACAGGCTGGAAATCGTATAAAGCGCCCCATGTTACGTTATAAAATCCATCTTCATTAGCTACAACTTCAAGGTGCGTAACCGTGTCACCGATAAGAAGCGGTGAACCCTCGGCATATATCTCGACTCCGCCGTTCGCATTTTCAACTGTCTTAATGCTAATCTTAGATGAAAGCTGGTCGATTAAGTAATTTCTCTTATCTCTATAGTCATTGGCCTCCTCGATACCGATTTCAGCCTTCTGTATTTTATTATTGAGTTCAAAAATCTGGTCGGTAATTGTGTTGATATCCTCTACCATTCCTGTAACTCTTGAATTCAAATTTTGCTGATAGTCGTTAAGTCCCTTAGAAACAGCAGATGCTCTTTCAAGGAACTGTGAACATGTAGCAATAAAAACGCCCTGAGTAATAGAACTGGATGGATCTTTCTGAAGCTCCTGTACGGAAGTCCAAAGCTTAGCTAAAGACTCTTTGAAAGAAGCTCCCTCCATCTCTCCAAGGAGTGTTTCAATCTCCTGTGTTGACTCAGAGCATATCTCATAGAAGGAAGACCTGCCGTTTTCCTTCCTGTATGAAGCGTCAAGAAATTCATCTCTTACCTGACGACATTTTGTATAGTCTACACCTATACCGACCTGCATATTCGATACGGATGCAATACCAATCGTGTTATAAAATTTACTTCCCTGTAATATCTGCTGTCTTGTATAACCTGCAGTCTCAATATTTGATAAGTTATGAGCTGCAGTATTAAGTGCATTATTACTTGTCTGAAGTCCGGATGTACCGACGTATATGCTTCCCATTAACGGCATAGTATTAAGCCTCTCTATCTACTGTTTAGCATCAAAACCGCCTATGGTACCTCCAAGAACACTTCCGGAATTTATGGCTGTCCTGCCATAATTGTTTGTTTCCGGTGCCTGTCTCATCGATTTAATAAGGTTTAAATCAAATTCAACCATTTCAAGTGAATGATTAACAAGTTCCTTATTGTTATCGTTAAGCATTTTGACACTATCTACAACATTCTTTAATCTGTCTCTTATGTCAGAAAGCCGCCTTGCTTCATTTGGCTGCTTACTTAGAATCTCTATTAATACAGACAGTTTTAAGCTTTCAACATCCCTGTTAATTACATTTGCGATGTCCTTTGTGATCTGTTCCCTCTTCTGATCAAGACCGACAATCGTATCTGCAACGCTTTGTTCTTCATCCGTGACTTTTCTTAACTGTTCCATATCCCCCGAAACAATTACGGGAGTCTTTTTCTTTGCGAGTTCAAGCAGCTTATTATATTCAACAATCTCAAGCTCGAGAGTGTTCATTAATTCTTCCATTAAGCTTGCCACTTGACTTCCCCCTTTTAATAGTCTGCCCCTCAATTAGCAGAAGGCAGGGCTTCTGATAATATACCTAGAAGCCCATCTTCTCCTCGTATTTTGCAAGAAGCTTGCTTGCAAAATCTTCACCACTCACAGAATATGTGCCTGCATTTATGCTCTCCTTAAGTGGAGCTGTAACTGACTCTCTCACATCAGGGGCATTTTTAACAGCCTGCTTAGCAACTGCTAAGTCCTTACCAAAGCTGGAGATCTGAACTTCGTCCATTCTGCTTACTTTAGAAGTGCTCTGTGCCTTATGTGGTTTCTGTGTGCCATACACCTGTGACACCATGTTATACGCTTCAATACGCATATTCTCGCCACCTTTCCTTCCCTGGAGAAATGTGAATTCTTCCCTGAACTAAATGGCTCATTCCGTGAGCCTTATACTGTTACACTTATTTTATCGGTCATTTATCAATAAACTTTATAGCTAATTTGATTTTATTGCTCTTATTTTTGCAAAAAAAAGCACCGGATAAATCCGGTGCCTCTTAAATTCAAATTAATGATTAGAGTTCAACGCTTCCATGGAACTCATCGTTAATAACATAGTAAGCTCTGCTGTCATCTGTGTTAACATATACGTTAAGAGTCTTGATAGCTGCTTTATTCTTTGTTGCCTTGTAAGCATCCTTAACAAGCTTAACGATTACATCTGATGCGTAATCCTTACCTGCGAACTGAACAGC
>SAMEA3663085__coassemble_861_pt1 | contig 9347 bp, 6 predicted proteins | sample SAMEA3663085__metabat2_high_PE_005 | metagenome-assembled genome bin SAMEA3663085 (sample SAMEA3663085) | pig gut metagenome | biome: pig gut; feature: pig-associated habitat; material: faeces | place: France | collected 2012 | reverse complement strand
TTTAATAATAGTTTAGAACGCACGAAAGGACATAATAAATGAACATAGGAATTTTAGGAGCCGGAAATATTGCAGCTACAATGGCTACAACTCTTCAGTCACTAAAAAATGTTACATGTTATGCGGTTGCGGCAAGAGAAAAGAAGCGCGCACAGGCCTTTGCCGATAAATTCGGATTTCAGGTTGCATACGGATCATATGTAGACATGCTCTCAGATCCGAACGTACATCTTGTATACATTGCAACACCTCATTCGCATCATTACGAGCACATTAAGATGTGCTTAAAACACGGAAAGCATGTTCTTTGCGAGAAGGCGTTTACAGCAAATGCAGCTCAGGCAGAAGAAGTTATTCTTGAAGCAAGAGAGAAAGGGCTTCTTCTTACAGAGGCAATATGGACAAGATATATGCCGATGCGTTTAACTATTGATGCAATCATTAAGAGCGGAATCATCGGAACACCGACATCACTTTCTGCCAATTTAGGATATCCTCTCGAGCATAAGGAGAGAATGGTTAAGTTGGAGCTCTGTGGCGGGGCGCTGCTTGATTTGTGCGTTTACCCTTTGAATTTTGCCTCAATGGTATTTGGTAACGATATCGTTGGCATTTCTGCCGAATGTATAAAGTATAAAACAGGCGTTGACGCCCAGGAGACGGTAATGCTTAAGTATGCCGACGGCAAAATGGCGACAATTTACGCTACGATGCTTGCGCAAAGTGACCGACGCGGTATTATCAACGGAACTAACGGATATATCGAGGTTGAAAATATTAACAATCCTGAATCGGTTAAAGTATACAATCTTGAGAGAAGAGTGGTGCAGGAAATCGTTGCGCCAATGCAAATTACCGGCTATGAATATGAGGTGATTTCTGCAATTGATGCGATTATGGAGGGAAGGGTTGAATGCCCGGAAATGCCTCATTCAGAGACGCTTTTCATGATGAAGCTTATGGATTCGATTCGTGAAGCCTGGGGAATTAAGTTCCCTGAAGAGGTTGAAGCACTGCAGAGTGAGAGTAAATCCACAGATGAGGATGAGACTGAGTAAGTACTAACACAAATGGACAATACCTGTGGCAAAGGAGTGTTCCAACAACAAAAAAGCTCGTATGACGGTACGAGCTTTTGTTATATGTAAAATATTAAGATTAAGCCATCTTGTTAACAGCCTTTGAAAGTCTAGAGATTTTACGTGATGCGTTAGCCTTATGGTAAACACCCTTTGAAGCAGCCTTAGAAATAACTGATGTAGCCTCTAAGAGAGCTGCATCTGCTGCGGCCTTATCACCTGACTCGATAGCTGCAGTAACCTTCTTGATGTAAGTCTTAACCTTAGATCTGATAGCTTTGTTACGCTCTGTCTTCTTGTTGATAACAAGAATTCTCTTCTTAGCAGATTTAATATTAGCCATTGCTCTACCTCCTTAATATAGTAAGGACTAAATCCTCCGGTCAGTGCGACAAGACACGGGGCGCCGCACATACCCATAAATAATATGACTTACTTTGCGAAAAGTCAAGAGATTTGTTGCATTTTTTATACTTTTTATATATTATGATTATGGCAAAAAATTAAGATATTAAGACGGAGTAATATGGACCAGAGCAAAATTAGAAATTTCAGTATAATTGCACATATAGACCACGGCAAATCAACACTTGCCGATAGAATTATTGAGTCGACAGGACTGTTAACTTCAAGGGAAATGCAGGCGCAGGTTCTTGATAACATGGACCTTGAGAGGGAGAGAGGAATAACAATCAAGTCGCAGGCTGTCAGAACCGTTTATAAGGCTAAGGATGGTGAGGAATATATTTTTAACCTTATTGATACGCCGGGACACGTTGACTTTAACTATGAGGTATCGCGTTCGCTTGCAGCGTGCGACGGTGCTTTGCTTGTAGTTGACGCAGCACAGGGTATCGAAGCGCAGACTTTGGCTAACGTTTACCTTGCACTTGACCATGACCTTGATGTCTTTCCGGTAATTAACAAAATCGACTTACCATCAGCCGATCCTGACAGGGTGGCAAATGAAATTGAAGATGTTATTGGAATTGAAGCACAGGATGCGCCGAGGATTTCCGCTAAAAACGGCATCGGAATTGATGATGTTTTAGAAGCAATCGTTAAAAAAATCCCGGCTCCTTCAGGTGATGAGAAAAAGCCGCTTAAGGCTTTGATATTTGACTCGATTTATGATTCGTATAAAGGCGTAATCGTATTTATGCGAATTATGGATGGTATCGTTAAGAAGGGCACTAATGTCAAAATGATGGCAACAGGAGCCAAATGCGAGGTTGTTGAAGTCGGCTACTTTGGCGCAGGGCAGTTTATCCCTTGCGAGGAGTTATCAGCCGGAATGGTAGGCTATTTTACGGCAAGCATTAAAAATGTATCCGATACTGCAGTCGGCGACACCGTAACTGATGCAGATAATCCGTGTGATGAGGCTTTGCCCGGATATAAGAAGGTGCAGTCAATGGTATTCTGCGGTGTATATCCGGCAGACGGTGCGAAATATCCTGACTTACGTGATGCGCTTGAAAAACTTAAATTAAACGATGCATCGCTTAATTATGAACCTGAGAATTCAATTGCACTTGGGTTTGGATTCAGGTGCGGTTTCTTAGGACTATTGCACTTAGAAATTATCCAGGAGAGACTTGAGAGAGAATACAATCTTGATCTTGTTACTACAGCTCCGGGTGTTGTGTATAAGGTTTATAAGAATGACGGTGAAGTAATTGAACTTACGAATCCGTCAAATCTTCCTGATCCATCAGAAATTGAATACATGGAAGAACCTATTGTAAATGCTGAGATTATGGTTACAACGGAATTTATCGGGCCGATTATGGAGCTTTGCCAGGAACGACGCGGTAAATATCTTGGAATGGAATACATGGAAGAAACACGTGCGCTTCTTAAGTATGAGCTTCCGCTTAACGAAATTATTTATGATTTCTTTGATGCGTTAAAATCCCGCTCCAGAGGCTACGCTTCGTTTGATTATGATATGAAGGGATATGAGAAGTCAAATCTTGTCAAGCTTGATATATTAATTAACCGTGAAGAGGTTGATGCACTTTCATTCATCGTTCATGCTGACGGTGCATATGAGCGAGGACGTAAAATGTGCGAAAAGCTTAAGGAAGAAATCCCGAGGCATTTATTTGAAATTCCAATCCAGGCAGCAGTCGGTTCTAAAATTATTGCAAGAGAAACAGTAAAGGCAATGAGAAAGGACGTTCTTGCAAAGTGCTACGGCGGCGACATTACAAGAAAGAAGAAGCTTCTTGAAAAGCAAAAAGAAGGTAAAAAGAGAATGCGTCAGATAGGAAATGTTGAGATTCCGCAGAAGGCATTTATGAGCGTACTTAAACTGGATGATACAAAATGAAAAAGCTTGGTATTTATGTGCACATCCCGTTTTGTGTAAGGAAGTGCGCTTACTGTGATTTTCTTTCATTTGAAGGAAAAGCAGATAAACAGGGACCATACATCGGTGCCCTCAATAGAGAAGTTGACATAATTACAGACAAATTCAGGATAGAAGAGAACGATAAGTACGAAATCTCTTCTATTTACTTTGGCGGTGGTACGCCAACGTCAATTAAAGAGTCATATATCTGCGATTTATTATGTAAACTGATAACCAAATTACGTGGCACCGGCAACTTTTCCATATCAGAAAATATTGAGATTACTCTTGAAGCCAATCCGGGTACATTGTCTTACGAAAAGCTCGTCGCTTATAAAAATGCCGGCTTTAACAGATTAAGCATTGGGCTTCAGAGTGCCGATAACGCAGAACTCAATTTCCTTTCGCGTATCCACACGTATGAAGAATTCAAGGAAAATTTCCTGACGGCTTACGAAGTCGGATTCAGGAATATTAACGTAGACTTAATGACAGGGCTGCCTTATCAGAGTGAGTACAATTTGAACCGCACTCTCGATGAGCTTTTTGCCTTGCAAATAAGGCCTCAGCATATTTCCTCATATAGCCTTATTATAGAAAAAGGAACAGAGTTTTTCGACAAATTTGGCGAGAGGGATGAGGACGGTAAATACAACGGAGCGCTTGGAGCATATATGCCCGGCGAGGAGCTTGAGCGTTCAATGTACTATTTTGTCAGAAACAGGCTGATTAAGGAAGGCTACATCCAGTATGAGATTTCCAATTTCGCTTACCCGGGTTTTGAGAGCGTTCACAACAGCGCCTACTGGTCAAGGCAGGACTATATAGGTCTTGGACTTGGCGCATCATCATGCATTAATAATGTCAGGATAAAAAACGAATCGGATTTAGACAAATATATTGAAAACCCGCGACTGATTGAGGAGAGCGTAAAGCTTGAGAGTGCCGATATGATGGAAGAGTTTATGTTCCTTGGATTAAGGCGTCTTAGCGGAGTTTCGACATACGAATTCAGCACATGTTTTAACAAATCAATGGAGAGCGTTTTTGATGCCCCGCTTAAGAAACTGATAAGTGAGGGGCTGATGTATTACGACAACGGCAGATATGCCCTTACAGATATGGGCATAGACTACGGTAATTATTGTTTTTCCCAGTTTCTTATGGTACGATAGATTTGTATATCTATATGTAAATGACGGCAATTTCGCATCTAAGTTGTCGTATGTTACGAAACGATTAGAATTTGGGGTAGGTTACAATATGCACAGATTTCAGGAAGATATACTGTGGAGCGCAATAGACTTAAACGACACAGTAGTTTTTGAGTATTATACTGAAACCGATACAATGTGTTTCTCTGAAAACATATCAAATTACATGCCTATGGCTACACAGATTGAGAATTTTGCCGAGAACTTAAGTTCAGTAGCCAAAGTCCACGAAGATGACACAGAAAAGGCGATTAGCTTTTTAACATCTAAAAAGCAGCTAAACGTCGCATATTTGGAATACGTAAGGATTCTTGACAATACGGGCGAGTTCAGATGGTATCAGCTTAAAGGTATGATTCCAAGCCACAGAGCAGAGGATGAACCGCTGTTTTGCGGTACGATCAGCTATATTGCCGATGATAAAAAACAATTCGATGAAGAACGTTCACTTTCCCGTCAAGCTACGACAGGACTGCTTACAGAGGACATTTTTGCCGCTAAGGCATCCGATTATATAAACAATATTCCATCAGACGTAAAGCCTGCACTCATTATAGTGAAGATTGATGCTTACAATTCATTTGTTTCAAAATACGGCTTAATCAGCGCTGAAGGAATCCAGATTGAAATTGCCAGGGTTCTTAAGAAAGCATTCAGAGGCTCTGATATTTTAGGACATCTTGCCGCAGACAAATTCGGCGTATTTATGAAGGGCGTGCATACGTCAGGAATTGTACTTGAACGTTCCAATTATATAAGCGAGACAATTAAAGGAATATGCGCTAAATATGAGGATGACAGGAAGATCACTGTCAGCATCGGCGCATCGGTCATGGATACGGCACTTGCTTCGTATGATGAGCTATACAGGCGCTGCCTTTTAGCTTTGGACGATGCAAAATCAAGCGGCATCGGCACATATGTCATTTACGCAGAAGACATGGAGAGAATGGATAAGTCCATTAATCCTACTTTAACTACAAAGGAAATGGAGCTTGTAAGAAGTATTCTCGATCCTATTTCCACATGGGCATATGTAGTAGATGAGAATTACCAGATTTTATACAGAAATGCACTTATGACGAAGTTCATTTCGAGTAAATGCGAGGGCTTTTGCTATGCACAAAACGGCGAACTAAGTGAGCCGTGCGAGGACTGTCCTCTTAAGCTTATGTCAGAAAATAAAGACATGGCCGATTCTGCAATGTTCATTAAAAAGCTTGGCACATCGGCAGCAGTACGGGCAACGAGAATCGTATTAAGAAACGGTAAAAGCATATATGTAATCGCTGCAATTAATGAAAATATTGATGATCAGGTTGAGCTGATTAAAGAGTCCGAAGCAAGGGTTAACGACGGTATTATAAAGGCTAATGACATAGTATGGGATGTCAATCTCACTAAGAATACATGCACAAGAGTCAGAGAGAAGGACGTCTGCTCAATAATGGATTTAAAGGTCAAGAATTTCAGACGCCTTATAGATTACTACGTTGAGAACGTCGTTTACAAAGAGGATGTGACTGTATTTTCAGAGATTACTGATTCAGCCTTCCTTAAGAGGATGATTAAGACCGGACGGAAGTCTTTTTCCCGCGAAATCAGGATCAAGGATGTAAACAACGAATACAAATGGATGGAATTTTATGCTTATCTTCCGAAAAATGCGGACGGTGAGGATATTCACGTGCTGATTTGCGCTATCAATATAGATGAATGCAAAAAAGCGACCATCAATAACACTGAGACTAAAATCAGGTACGAAATCATGAAGGAAAAGAGCAGTATTCTTAAGGATATGGCTCTTGGATTTGAGAGACATGAAAATGTTAACGAGATGATTGGAATTCTCGTTTACGAATATACGGTAGCCGATAATTCATATTATCTTTGCTCGAATTTTGAAGACATTTTCAGCATCGATACGAAGCAGTTAAATGACGAGTGGTCGGTTATTAACATGCTTGACATATTTGAAGGCGATAGGGATATTTTTAACAAATTCATTGATAACGTTAAGAACTCGCCTCTTGTACAAAAGGTTACAGTCAGAATAAGAAACAGATACAATGTCTATGTATGGTATACCGTTACAATTCAGGCTTTACGAGGACTTGAAAACGAAGTTGTAAGATATTTATGTACGTTCCAGAATGTTGATGTAGAGATGAAAATCAAGGGCGAGATGGCGTACAGGGCTGATTACGACTCGCTTACGGATGTATACAAGTCGGAAGCATTTTACAGGAAGACTTCTGAAATCATCAACGAAAGAACAGACACTGAATTTGCTATTTTCTCTGTTGATATTGATAAATTCAGACTCATTAACGACAGCTACGGAATTGAAGCAGGTAACAAGCTTTTGCACACTGTCGGTGCGGTACTTAAGGAGATAATTCCTAAGGATGGACTTGTGAAGAGATATCAGGCAGACGTATTTTCGGTACTTTTGCCGTTTGATGATGACCAATCGCTCATAAACTTTATGACCGATTTATCGGCTAGTGTCAATTCAAAATCAAATATACCTACGCATGTCTCATTTACGTTTGGTATATACAAAATTGTCGACAGAGAATTGCCAATCAGAATCATGTGCGACAGGGCAAGAGCTGCAAAGAGACAGATTAAGGGTTCAGCTTCTGCATCAAATTACGCCGTTTATGATGATGCGATAAGACTTAAGCTAAGAGAACAGGCTGAAATCGAAGAGAGAATGGAAGAGGCTCTTAATAACCGCGAATTTGTCATGTTCTTACAGCCACAGGTCGATGTTAAGACAAGAAAGATTCACGGAGCTGAAGCACTTGTAAGATGGAACAACCCGACTAAGGGAATTATGGTTCCGTTCCAGTTCTTAGAGCTTTTTGAGAGTAACGGATTTATTGTCAAGCTTGATAAGTACATGTGGGAGGAAGCGTGCAAGTATTTAAGAGAGCTTAAGGACAGAGGAATTGATTTACCGATTGCCGTTAATATTTCAAGAGCTCATATAGGTGCGACAGATTTGACGAAAGAATTCACATCACTTGTTAAAAAGTATGGAATATCACCTAAGAATCTTGAGCTTGAGATTACAGAGAATCTTTTCATGGATGATGTTCATGAACTGTTTGACCAGATGTCATCGCTTAAGCAGAACGGATTTTCAATTCATATGGATGACTTTGGCTCGGCCTACTCATCGCTTAACATGCTTAGAAATGCACCGGTTGACACGCTAAAGATTGATAAGTTCTTCTTCGATGAGATTATGACTACAGAGAGAGGAAGAATTATCGTTGAATCATCCGTAAGAATGGCTAAGCAGCTTGGAATGCTTACTATTGCAGAAGGTGTTGAAAGTCAGGAACAGCTTGATTTCCTTGCCGAAATCGGATGCGATATAGTTCAGGGGTATTATTTCTCAAGACCTGTAAATATAGAAGGCTTTGAGAAGTTCTTAAGAGAGTATATATAATGGGGAACAATTATGAAGTTTGTTAAGACAGAGGATTTAAGAATCGGATTAAGACTGGCAAAGCCGATTTACAACAAAAAAGGGGTACTCCTTTATGAGCGTGATTCAAAAATCACGGCTCAGGGTATTGAATCGGTTAAGAATTTCGGTCTTATCGGAATATACATTCTTGAACCGGCAGAACCGCTTCCGCCGATGAGTGAGGATGATATCGAATTCGAGAAGTTCCAGGCAGTCGAATTTTTCGAAATAATGGATGAACTTAAAAGCATTGCAAAGACTAATAAGCACATTAAGATTTACAATGTTGCGCAGACAATAATTAAGGCATACGGAAGGCTTGAGCATAAAATTAATTTCGTACAGAACTTAAGAAGTGCTGATGATTTTATTTTCAAACATTCTCTTAACGTTGCAATTCTTTGTGCAATGATTTCACACAGGCTCAATATGAGACCTACAGAGCAGGAAGAACTTGTAGTATCTGCGATTGTTCATGCTGTCGGCATAGTATCTAAGGATGAGAGAGTTAAGCCTACTGTAATGCCTGAAGATGAAGAGTTGGCTAAGAGAATGGAATATTCAGGCATAGCTAAAATCGATGCCGTTTTCATTTCGACTCCTGCAATTAAAAGAGCCGTGCTGCAGGCGTTCAGGGAAACGAATGCATTTTATAATAATGAAGACCTTTCGCAGCACAGAGTTGTAGAAGCGGCTAAGATATTAATTGTTGCCGATGAGTTTGATAAGTTTACTGCAATGAATTCTATCGGAGAGACACCTCGTTCGGAAATCGCAGCACTTAAACATTTTATGGACCATCCTGAGTTTTATGATGAGAAGGTTGTAAGGGCATTGGTAGACAGTATCAATTTCTTATCGGAAGGATGCTGTGTAGAATTGTCTAACGGTGAAAAAGGACTTGTAATAAGACACAATCCTAAGAATGTATTAAGACCGATGATCCTTGTATTTTCATCAAATAAAATTGTCGATTTAGCGCAGACTCTTTATTACGGAGACTTAGAGGTTGTTGACGTCATGAAGACTCTTGATAACAGACATGTTATGGATATGGAAATGCTGAATCGGTTTAAATAACAGCGTTATGTTTACGCCATGCAGTTATTATTGCAATAGAAACTGCATGGCGATATAATAAATCAATCACACATATCATTCAATTCAATTTGAATTATTTTCAATTGCGGGATTCGCCGCACTTTCACGGAACA
>SAMEA3663085__coassemble_803_pt1 | contig 9983 bp, 8 predicted proteins | sample SAMEA3663085__metabat2_high_PE_005 | metagenome-assembled genome bin SAMEA3663085 (sample SAMEA3663085) | pig gut metagenome | biome: pig gut; feature: pig-associated habitat; material: faeces | place: France | collected 2012 | reverse complement strand
TGGAGTATATTATGTACAGATGTTAGCACTCCACTTAAACGAGTGCTAACAGAAATAAAAGATAGAAGGAGCGACTATGGAACTTGACCAGCGTAAAAAACAGATATTGTATGCAGTAATCAAGACATATCTTGAGACGGGTGAGCCGGTAGGTTCCAGAACCCTTTCTAAATATGAAGATTTGCATTTGTCGCCTGCAACTATCAGAAACGAGATGGCAGATTTAGAAGAGCTCGGATATCTAATGCAGCCGCATGCATCGGCAGGCCGTATTCCATCGGATAAGGGTTACAGATTCTATGTAGATCAGATGCTTGCTGATGAGAAGAAGGAAGTTGAGGATATGAAGGGGCTCCTCATAGAAAAAGCCGATAAGGTTGAGAAGCTTCTTAAACAGGTTGCAAACTCTTTGGCAGTGAATACAAATTATGCAACAATGGTTTCAGCACCAAAGATTAAGGGGACTAAGATTAAGTTCATTCAGCTTTCTAAGATGGAGCAGAATCGCATTCTTGCAGTAATTGTTGCAGATGGTAATATCATCAAGAACCAAATCATCGAAGCTAAGGATTCGATTGATGATGAGGTTATATTCAAGCTTAATATGCTGCTTAATACATCGCTTAACGGGCTGTCTGTAGACGAGATAAATCTTGCAATGATTTCCAAGCTTAAAGAGCAGGCCGGCGAATACAGCGATATAGTATCGGATATTATTGATACTGTAAGCGAAGTCATAAAGCCGGATGACGATTTAGAGATTTATACATCAGGTGCTAAGAACATATTTAAGTACCCGGAGCTTACCGATAAGGAAAGCGTTATTGGCTTAATAACGGCATTTGAAGAGAAAAAGCAGCTCACAGAAATTGTCAACGAGACAATGCTTAATGATGAGATTTCATCAAGAGGAATTCAGGTATATATCGGAGATGAAGCCCCTACAGATACTATGAAGGACTGTTCAGTAGTAACAGCCACATATGAAATTGGTGAGGGCATGAAGGGAACGATAGGAATTATCGGACCTAAGAGAATGGATTATGATAAAGTTGTTAAGACACTTAAGTCAATAACCGGACAGCTTGATTCATTATATAAAAAGAAAGAATAGAAATAGGAGGTAACTGAGTTGTCAGAGACAAATAAAGAAGAAATTCTAGAAGAGATTATAGAAGATTTAGAAAAAGCTGATAACGCTTCTGATGATGCAACAGATGAGACACAGGAAGCGGTAGATGATAAAGCAGATGAGACACAGGAAGCGGTAGATGATAAAGCAGATAATAAAGATTTGGAAGACAAAGAAGAAAAGTCAGATAAGAAGTTAAAAAAGAAAGAGAAGAAAGAGAAAAAAGACAAAAAGGATGAAAAAATCGAGGAGCTTGAAGACAGAGTAAAGCGTCAGATGGCAGAGTTCGAGAACTTCAGAAGAAGAACAGAAGCAGAAAAATCTGCAATGTTCGGAATGGGAGTTAAGTCGGTTATTGAGAAAATACTTCCGGTCATAGATAACTTCGAAAGAGGCATCCAGGCTATCCCTGCAGAAGATAAGGATTCTCCGGTGGCGCAGGGAATGAACATGATATATAAACAGTTAACTACCGAACTTGAAAATCTCGGAGTAAAGCCTATCGAGGCTGTCGGAGTAGAGTTCGATGCAAATTATCACAATGCGGTTATGCAGGTTGAGTCAGACGAATATGAGAGCGGAATAATCGCTCAGGAGCTTCAAAAAGGCTACATGTACAGAGACTCGGTCGTAAGACACAGCATGGTGGCAGTAGTACAGTAAATTACAACCAATTCATAATACAGGAGGACAAGAAGATGGGAAAAACAATAGGTATCGATTTAGGAACAACAAACAGCTGCGTAGCAGTTATGGAAGGTGGTAAGCCTACAGTTATCGCTAATACAGAGGGTGTAAGAACAACTCCTTCTATCGTAGCATTTACAAAGACGGGTGAAAGACTTGTCGGTGATCCTGCAAAGCGTCAGGCAGTTACAAATGCAGAAAAGACAATTTCTTCAATTAAGAGAAAAATGGGTAAGGACGAAAAGGTTACAATTGATGACAAGAAGTACTCACCTCAGGAAATCTCAGCAATGATTCTTCAGAAGCTTAAAGCAGATGCAGAAAGCTACCTTGGAGAAAAGGTTGATTCAGCTGTAATTACAGTTCCGGCTTACTTTAATGATGCACAGCGTCAGGCAACAAAGGATGCAGGTAAAATTGCAGGTCTTGATGTAAAGAGAATTATTAATGAGCCTACAGCAGCAGCTCTTGCTTATGGTCTTGATAATGAAAAGGAACAGAAGATCCTGGTATATGACCTTGGTGGCGGTACATTCGATGTATCAATCATCGAAATCGGTGACGGTGTTATTGAGGTTCTTTCAACAAACGGTGATACTTTCCTTGGTGGTGATGACTTTGATAATGTAATCGCTAAGTATATGCTTGATGAGTTTAAGAAACAGGAAGGTGTTGACTTATCAACAGATAAGATGGCTATGCAGAGAATTAAGGAAGCAGCAGAGAAGGCTAAGAAAGAGCTTTCATCAGCTACTACTACAAATATTAACCTTCCTTTCATCACAGCTACAGCTGAAGGACCTAAGCACTTTGATATGAACTTAACACGTGCTAAGTTTGATGAGCTTACACATGATTTGGTAGAGAGAACAGCAATTCCTGTTCAGAATGCGATGAAGGATGCAGGAATTACAAATGCAGACCTTGGACAGGTACTTTTAGTAGGTGGTTCAACACGTATCCCTGCAGTACAGGAAAAGGTTAAGCAGCTTACAGGAAAGGAGCCTTCAAAGGCACTTAACCCTGATGAGTGCGTAGCACTTGGCGCTTCAATCCAGGGTGGTAAGCTTGACGGTGATTCAGCAGCTACAGATATTCTTCTTCTCGATGTTACACCGCTTACACTTTCAATCGAGACAATGGGAGGCGTAGCTACACACCTTATTGAGAGAAATACAACTATTCCTACAAAGAAGAGCCAGATTTTCTCTACTGCAGCAGATAACCAGACAGCCGTTGACATCAACGTAGTACAGGGTGAGAGACAGTTCGCAAGAGACAATAAGTCACTCGGACAGTTCAGACTTGACGGTATTCCACCTGCAAGACGTGGTATGCCACAGATCGAAGTAACATTCGATATTGACGCTAACGGTATTGTTAACGTTTCAGCTAAGGATCTTGGAACAGGTAAGGAACAGCATATTACTATTACATCAGGTACTTCAATGTCAGATGACGAGATTGAAAGAGCAGTTAAGGAAGCTGCTGAGTACGAAGCACAGGATAAGGCAAGAAAAGAAGCAGTTGATGCTAAGAATGATGCTGATTCATTTATCTTCCAGACAGAGAAGGCTATCGAAGAAGTAGGCGACAAGCTTGATTCAGCTGATAAGTCAGCAGTAGAAGAAGAGCTTAAGGCACTTAAGGAAAAGGTTGAAGGATTCGATGCAGAAAACGCTTCACCTGAGCAGGTAACAGAGCTTAAGGCAGCACAGGAAAAGGCTATGGGAGCAGCTCAGAAGCTTTTTGAGAAGATGTATGAGCAGGCACAGGCAGCAGGTGCACAGGGAGCAGGTCCTGATATGTCAGGATTTACAGGAGCAGGTGCTAACACTTCTTCACAGGATACTTCATCAGATGCAGGTTTTGACTCAGATGTAGTTGACGGAGACTATAAGGAAGTATAATATAAATTCCTGAGTTTTTAATAATAATGTAGGCGGTAAGTGGATTTCCTATACCGCCTACTTTTTGGGAATATAGACGTTTATTAACGGAGAACAACAATGGCAGAGACAAAGCGAGATTATTATGAGGTTCTTGGAGTCGATAAAAAGGCAGACGAGAACGCAATAAAAAAAGCATACAGAATGCTTGCGAAAAAGTATCATCCGGATGCTAACCCTGGAGATGCAAATGCTGAGAAGATGTTTAAAGAAGCATCTGAGGCATATGCGGTTCTTTCTGATCCTCAGAAAAGAGCGCAGTATGACCAGTTTGGACATGCAGCATTCGAGCAGGGCGGCCCTGGATGGGGTGAAGCAGGCGGCTTTGACTTTAACTCGATGGACTTTTCAGATATTTTCGGCGATATTTTTGGCGATTTATTCGGAGGCGGTTCAAGAAGCAGAGGACGTAGCAATAGCCCTATGAAGGGAGCAAGCATTCGTGCTCAAATTCATGTAACATTTGAAGAGGCTGTATTTGGCTGTGAGAAGGAGCTTGAGATTACTCTTAAGGATGAGTGCGGCAAGTGTCACGGCACAGGTGCAAAGCCTGGAACAAGCAAGGAAAAATGCCCTAAGTGTGATGGTAAAGGACAGGTTGTATTTACTCAGCAGTCATTATTTGGCATGGTCAGAAACGTTCAGACATGTCCTGACTGTCAGGGCAGCGGGCAGATTATTAAAGAGAAGTGTCCTGATTGCCGTGGAACAGGCTATATTGCAAATCGTAAGAAAATTGTTGTATCTGTCCCTGCCGGAATTGATAACGGACAGAGCGTACGTATACGTGAAAAGGGTGAGCCTGGCTTAAACGGCGGACCAAGAGGCGACCTTTTAGTTCAGGTAATCGTGAAAGACCACGATATTTTCCAGAGACAGGATATGAACATCTTCTCAACAGCCCCAATAAGCTTTGCAACAGCAGCACTTGGCGGCGATATTCTTATCGACACTGTTGATGGAAAGGTAATATATGAGGTTAAGCCTGGAACACAGACAGATACAAGAATAAGACTTAAGGGTAAGGGTGTACCATCACTTAGAAATAAGGAAATTCGTGGTGACCAGTACGTTACCCTTATCGTTCAGACTCCTGACAAGCTTTCATTAGAGGCAAAAGACCTCCTTAAGAAATTTGACGCACTTACAGGTGATTCCTTAAATGCGGCAAAGAAGTACACCGAGTCAAAGGGTGAGAGTTCAAATCATGATAAGGATAAAAAGAAGAAAAAAGGATTATTCAGCTGATTTGATATAAACAGAACTGATAACACCTTATAAATTAATAATAGATGGTCATACTGATGTATGGCCATTTATTTTATTCAAAGATGCCCGATTTTATGATAGAATAAGGGATAGTGAAAAAATACAAAAGTCTTTGACTCGTATATAGGATAATGATATGGACATTAAGAAAATAATCAGCAAAACAGCAGCTGAACTTGATATTAATTATTCAAATCAGGGAATATTCGAAATAGGCGTAGGAGAAAAGCTTCCTAAGCGTTCGGAGATTATCGAAATCATTGAAGAAATCAGAAGGCTTATATTCCCGGGATTTTTTGGCTCTGAGAATACGTCAATAGTGCCGCTTGATATTTTTGCGGGAAATGAGCTTTCAATAATTTATGAAAAGCTTTATAAGCAGATTAAGATTGCACTTCTATTCAGCCTTCGCGATAAAAAGGATAGGAATAAGGATGAACTCAAGGGTGATTCAAAGAGCATTGATGAAATATCAGAGGAGCTTACACTTGAATTTATTAAAAAGCTTCCTAAGGTCCAGGAATTAATTCTTAAAGACGTTGAAGCAGAACTTCAGGGAGACCCGGCAGCAAGTTCCCTTGAGGAAATCATTTTCTCATATCCCGGAATATATGCGATTTCAATTTACAGGGTTGCACATGTACTTTATGAACTGAAAATTCCGTTCATTCCACGTATTATGACAGAGCATGCCCATTCTAAGACAGGTATAGATATTAATCCGGGTGCTACAATCGGTGAGTACTTCTTCATTGACCACGGTACAGGAATCGTTATCGGTGAGACTACTACAATTGGTGATCACGTTAAGATATATCAGGGTGTAACACTTGGTGCACTCTCTACAATGAAGGGACAGGAGCTTTCCGGAGTAAAGAGACATCCTACAATCGAGAATAATGTGGTAATATATGCAAATACAACCATTCTTGGTGGTGAAACAGTTGTCGGAGAGGGCTCTGTAGTTGCAGGTAATACTTTCTTAACGCAGTCGGTGCCTGCAAATACTACCGTATCCGCATATTTGCCGGAGCTTAAGCTTAAAGCCCGCCGGGTTAAGAATAAATAGGAATTTTTCTTTTTTATGACAGACATTAATTCAAATAATAAAAAAGCACTAATTGCTATGAGCGGCGGTGTTGATTCATCAGTCGCGGCCAAGATTATAAACGATGCTTCATTTGAGTGTATCGGGTGCACTATGAAGCTTTATGATAATGATGATACAGTATTAAGCAAAGACAACACGTGCTGTAGTATTGATGACGTGGAGGATGCGAGACAGGTCGCTGCAAATCTGAAAATGCCGTATTATGTATTCAATTTTAAGGACGGCTTTAAGGAGCATGTAATTGATTCATTTGTTAAGGCGTATGAGTCGGGAAAGACACCGAATCCATGCATCCTCTGTAATCGTTACATGAAATTTGAAAAGCTTTATCAGCGCGCAAGAGAGCTTGGCTGTTACTACGTTGTGACAGGCCATTATGCCAGAATTGAGTATGATGGCAACCGATATCTTCTTAAGAAAGCAATCGATAAATCAAAGGACCAGAGCTATGTTCTCTACTCAATGACTCAGGAACAGCTTAAGCACACGCTTTTCCCGCTTGGGGAACTTGAGAAGACTAAGGTTCGTGAAATCGCCATGGAAAACGGTTTTGTTAACTCGAATAAGCCTGACAGCCAGGACATATGCTTTGTGCCGGATGGCGATTATGCTTCGTTTCTTGAGAGATATACAGGTAAGAAGTACGAAGAAGGACATTTTATAGATTGCGCCGGCAACGTGCTTGGCACTCATAAGGGTATAGTCAGATATACTGTCGGACAGAGAAAGGGACTTGGTATTTCCTATAATGAGCCGATATATGTTAAGGATTTAGATGTCGAAAAAAACACCGTAGTTCTTGCAAGAGACTCTGAACTGTATTCAGACCGACTCATTGCAAATGATATTAATCTGATTTCAGTTGACAAAATCGATAAGCCAATGGAAGTGACAGCGAAAATACGCTACAGACATACAGAAGCTAAGGCAACCGTAACACAGATTTCAGAAGATGAGATAGAAGTAGTATTTAAGGAGCCGCAGCGTGCCATTACAAAAGGTCAGGCTGTAGTGCTGTATAAAGGAGATATTGTTGTCGGTGGCGGCACAATATGCTGATAAAATATCCGATTCTTATTTACCAGGAGGAAAATATATGTGTAACTGTAACAAAGGAAAATTTTACATCACAACGCCAATCTATTACCCGTCGGGTAATCCGCACATTGGACACTGCTATACAACTGTAGCATGTGATTCAATTGCCAGATATAAACGAATGCAGGGCTACGATGTTATGTTTCTTACAGGAACTGATGAGCACGGTCTTAAAATAGAAACAAAGGCAGCAGAAAAGGGAGTAACTCCTCAGGAATACGTAGATGAAATCGTTGCTATCTTTAAGAATCTCTGGGAGTACATGGGAATAAGCTATGACAGATACATCCGTACAACTGATGACTATCATGTTGAGTCTGTACAGAAGATATTTAAAGAGCTTTATGACAGAGGCTATATCTATAAAGGCGAGTATACCGGAAAATACTGTACTCCATGTGAATCATTCTGGACAGAGAGCCAGCTTGTTGACGGAAAGTGTCCTGACTGTGGAAGAGAAGTAATCGAAGCAAAAGAGGAGGCATATTTCTTTAAGATGAGTCCTTTTGCAGACAGACTTGAAGAACTCTTAACTAAGACAGATTATCTTCGTCCGAAGACTCGTGCTATCGAACTTGTTAATAACTTTATTAAGCCGGGACTGGAAGATTTATGCGTATCAAGAACAAGCTTTACATGGGGTATTCCTGTTTCATTTGATGAAAAGCATGTAATTTATGTATGGGTTGACGCATTATCAAACTATATAACTGCTCTTGGTTATCTTAACGACAAATATGATGATTATGATAAGTTCTGGCCGGCAGATGTTCATATGGTAGCAAAGGATATTATGAGATTCCATGCACTTATATGGCCTGCAATGCTTATGGCACTTGATTTACCACTTCCTAAGCACTTAGCCGTTCATGGATGGATAACATTTAACGGACAGAAGATGAGTAAGTCACTTGGTAATGTTGTAGATCCGATGATACTTGGACAAAGATACGGTGCAGATGCGATCAGATACCACATTATGAGGGAAATGGCACTTGGTGCTGATTCATCTTTCTCTAACGAGATAATGATTAACAGAATTAACTCAGACCTTGCCAATGGATTTGGTAACCTCGTATCAAGAACAGTTGCAATGGTAATCAAGTATTTTGGCGGAACACTTATTACAGACAGGGAAGAAGGAGACTTTGATTCTGAGCTTATCACAATGATTGAAGGCTTAAGAGATAAGGTTGATTCTTTTGTAGATGAAACTCAGCTTCAGAATGCACTTGCAGAAATATTCACACTTGTAGCAAGAGCAAATAAATATATCGACGAGACAGAGCCATGGGTACTTGCCAAGGACGAGACTAAGAAGGCAAGACTGGCAAGCGTACTTTATAATCTGTTAGAGGCAATAAGAGTCAGCGCAACACTTCTTAAGGCATTTATGCCTGCTACAATGCCAAAGGCACTTAAGCAGATTGGATGCAGTGAAGAAATGGCTTCGTATGAGAACGCAGGCAAATACGGCGTTCTCCCAGTTGATGTAACAGTTGAGAAGGGTGAAGTATTATTCCCACGTATCGACGTAGATAAAGAAATTGAGGCATTAAACGAGTTCATTAAGAATAATGCATAGCCGGAAAGGTACAATATGGCACTTATAGAATTAAAAGACGTATGCAAGGAATTTACTCAGGATGATTTGGTAATCCGTGCTCTTAACAATATTAATCTTTCAATAGAAGAGAACGACATTTACGGCATTATCGGTATGTCAGGTGCGGGAAAGAGTACACTTGTAAGATGTCTTAACTATCTCGAAAAGCCTACAAGCGGCACAGTAATAATTGATGGTGAAAAGCTAGGCGCACTTACTGAAAGAGAACTTCGTGAGAAACGCGGCAGTATCGCCATGATTTTCCAGCATTTTAATCTTCTTATGCAGAAGACTGTTATTGATAATGTAATGTTCCCACTTAAGCTTAAGGGAATCAAGAAAGCAGAAGCTAAGGCTAAGGCGTTAGAGTATCTTAAGACTGTAGGTCTTGAAGATAAGGCAAAAGCATACCCGGCACAGCTTTCGGGAGGCCAGAAACAGAGAGTCGCAATCGCAAGAGCACTTGCCTGCGACCCGAAGATTTTACTTTGCGATGAGGCAACCTCAGCACTTGACCCTCAGACAACCGAATCGATTTTGTCTTTGCTTAAAGAGATTAACAAAAATACAGGCATTACGATTGTAATTATTACACATCAGATGAGTGTAGTTGAGACAATCTGTAACAAAGTTGCAATTATTGATAACGGTGACCTTGTCGAAACCGGATATGTAGCTGATGTATTTGCAAACCCGAAGTCAACTGCTGCCAAAAAACTCATTTTTGGCGGAGCCGAGGATGAAATGTTAAGCGTTAAGCATGTCGATAAGATTCCTGAGAAGGGAAAGACAGTACGTATCGTTTTCTCGGAGAATTCAAGCTTCGAGCCTGTAGTTGCAGATTTAATACTTCAGTTTAATGTGCCGGTTAATATTTTGTATGCAAATACAAGAGATGTTGGCGGAATTGCAAAGGGTGATATGGTAATAACACTTCCTGAAGACAGGCATTTGCAGATTGATATGATAGAGTTCCTTAAGAAAAAAGGATTAGATGTTCAGGAGGTGTCTTAAATGTTTGGCAATGAAATTGTTATAATGCTTTTAGAAGGTATCAGGGACACCGTATATATGACGGTTGCGTCCACATTCTTTGGATATGTGATCGGTCTGCCAATGGGCATTGCACTT
>SAMEA3663085__coassemble_307_pt1 | contig 22258 bp, 17 predicted proteins | sample SAMEA3663085__metabat2_high_PE_005 | metagenome-assembled genome bin SAMEA3663085 (sample SAMEA3663085) | pig gut metagenome | biome: pig gut; feature: pig-associated habitat; material: faeces | place: France | collected 2012 | reverse complement strand
TTGTCACCTCTTAACTTTCTCACAGATTCCTGTGTTTTAATCTTTATACTTATACAGAGTTAATAAGTTTCAAAAAAGTTGCAGTAAAAATAAAATAATATAAAAAAATATAGACTAACAAGAAACACTATCCTGCTAGTCTATATTAATCGCTATATTATTATATGTGCTTTATTTTATCACTTATTATTCTTACAACCCATCTGGTGTCTCAACAGTTGTAGTGCCTATACCAGATATTACAAATTCCACATCTATTTTTTGTAATGCATAATCATCATCACTAGATAAGGTAAGTTTATGTGTTGAACTTTCAACAAGTTTGATTAATTCCATATTTTCAGGGTTAATATATATTGTCTGCTCTACATCATAATACTCGTTTTGTGAATCCTCAGTATTATAGTATTCTTTCACAGACTTTCCATTCTTACTTGTGTATAAAAGCATTCCGTCCTCTTCACCAACGTATTCCCACTCGTTTTCCCTAAGATTATTAAATCTGAAATCAGAAGATTCATCTATCTCACTATATGAAGAGTATGTGCTACCATACGAATACCACTTTCCTTCTTCAGGATTATAATAACCGCCTATATCGTTCTCCATATCATTAAAATATATATCTCCTGTTTGCATCATTGTCTGATCCTGATCTAAAAGTTCCTCATAATGTTTTTTTCCATCAAACAATATTTTCTTGACATAGTAAGGATTATAAATATCTCCATTATACTCTTCTGTGCTCTTATATTTTTCTTCAACCGTAAACCCTGACTCTCCAGGTAAAACAAGTGACTCTACATCAAGTGGAATATCCTTAGTCTCTGCTTCTTCTTCAACAGACTCTGCTTCTGCCTCTTCATTTAATGACTCATCAACTGCTTCAGCATACACATTATTACTTTCTGATGCTTCTACTTCTTCTGAGTTTTCCTCTACTGTGACAGCCTCAACAGTAGATTCCTTGCTTTCTTTAGCCTGTCCACAACCAGTTAACATTGCGGCTGTAATTACTGAAATCATAAGTGCTGTTAATAAATTCTTCTTCATATCTTCTCTCCTTATTTTTACTACGGAATACCCGTTTATTTGTCTTACATTTATATGGAGTTATTAAGTTTCAAAAAGGTTGCAGTAATTTTTAATTTTTTTTATTAGTTTTAATACCAGTCCATTCCAATTCCACCACCAAGTCCAAAGTAGGCATTGACATAATCAAACGTACCTCCCTCTGCATAATGAGGTTCTTCGGCACCTTGTACAACAAACGTAATGTAACCTATTCGAACATCGTTGCTTTCTGAAATGTATTCTTTGCCATCAACCACTGATTTAATCGCCATATATCCATTAATATCCGATGCATCTACCCATATATCATATCCATCGCCTGCAACCAAAGGATTATTACCAACAAATATCCAATCTGAGTCTTTTGACATTTTGTAATATAGTTCGTCTACTGTCTGATCCCCTTGATACCACAATGTTATCAAATAACTATCTTTACTACTTGCAGTCTCTGATTCAGCATCATCTGTTGTTGTCTCCATACCATTATTAACATCTTTGAATTCAATGTTTGCTTTTTCACTTATGGAATTTTGAGGATTAACATTTCCTTCTATATCTTCTGTTGAAATCCATACTGATACAATATTTCTATCTTCTCCAACAAATAGTAGAATTGAATTAAACATGCAACCATTGTTAGCAGAATCATTAAAATAAAGTCGATACCAGTCACCATCTGATGACTTTATTACTCCATTATTAAATAATACCTCTTCATTATCAGCTGTTAATTCAAATAAATCTGGCGAGATACTATTTAATACTTCATCAATTGGTGCCAAATAGAACTGATAATCTAAGACTGTCGGATTCTCAACTTTATCTGAATTAATGGAAAGGCCTATTTTCTCCTCTAAATTGTCATAATACATCCAATTCAGAATCCCATTGTCTGAACCACCTGATAATCTTAATGATGAATAGGAATCTTCCTTAATAAAGTAGCGTTTACCTGCATCAAACAGTAAATCAGATGTTCCATCAAAATAATAATCATAGTCGACCAATACGTTCTCATTATTAGGATCTATCCTTCCCGGATATGCCTTATATAAGCCAATTTGATCTGGTCCATCAAACCATCTTGTTAGTTCTTCCCCTTCTTCGCTGTAAAAGTCCTTTTCATACATTGCATCAGCTTTTTCAACTCGGCTAAACACTTCTGATTCAACCAAATCTCTTGAATATGAAGATAAAGGAGAACCAAATATTACTATTTTGTCCATAAGGTCTTTACAACTAATATAAACATCTATAGAATTACTAATTTTTACTTTATCTTCAATATTTTCATCTGCATTATCTTGAACCGCTTCCTGAACTATATCCTGAGCTTCTTCATTTTCAATACTTGCTGGTTCTTTTCTCTTGCTTAAAATAGTACCAGCTACAGTGCCTATTCCCAATGCACCTACCACAGCACCTATTGCAATTTTTGTTTTTATTGCCATACATGCTGATTTTGCTGCAGTCTCTGTGACTTTAGCAGTGGTAGCGCTTGTAGCTTTTGATGCAGTCACTCCAGCTGATACAGAACCTTTTATTGCAACAGCACCAGCAACAGACGCGCTCATTGCTGGTACAACTAGTTCTGCTGCATAAGCTTCTGTTTCGAATCCAAACAATGCAACCATAAACGGAATAACTGATAATAGCTTTATTCCCTGCTTCTTCTCGATGTCTCCTACTGCTTCTTTAATTTTTGATTTTGCTCTATTTAGATGTGATTTGACTGTATTTACAGGTATTCCTAATTGTTCAGCTATTTCATCCTGCTTTTGTTCATTGTAGTAAAATCCGATTACGCATGCTCTCTGTACATCTGTAAGCTCATCGATTATTCCTCTGATAATATTTACTTTTTCAATATTGTCAAAAATATTTTCAGGTATAAAGGCTTCATCATCTGCTATATTTTCAAAATAATCAGTTGAATTGCCTTCATCATCTGTTTGCTCATCAACAATAACGTCCTTATCCTTTTTAAGATATGCAAAGCATTTTCTGTTTGCTATAGTTGATGCCCATCCAAGAAAGCCTGCATCGTCTTTAAGCTGTCCAATATTCTTATATATTTCTACATATGTATCCTGCAGCATATCTTGAGCAACATCCTCATCTTTTACAATGTGAATTACGCATGTATGAAGATACTTATAGGTTTCATTATAGAGATCTGTAAAGGCAACATTATCACCTTTTTTTACTTTTCTAACTAGTTCTATTATTACGACATTTGTTATCATTTCTTTGTCCTCTTTTATAAAATCATTGTTATTATACCACCGTTTGTGCTTGTGACCAGCACTTATTGTGTGTCAGGCGTGCCCGATATATCTATTCTTGCTTTCTGTACTACCATATGCTTATCGGAGATGTCTCCTTCAATTTCAACATTTTGCCCTCGCCTAATAAACAGATAATCTTTTACTGCCTGAGCCCCAACTGATTCCGCAATAAAATCTTCACCATCTATATTGACTTCATATATGACCTTACTGTTACATATTAAAGGGGCTTGGGTCACTATTCCTTCATTCATAACTACGTCCTCTCTCAAATGTTTGATTTTGCAGTTTTACTGCCCTTACACTTATACAGAGTTGTATAGCTTTCAAAAAGTTGCAGCAAAATAAAAAACATACAGTTTTTTCAAAACCATATGTTTTCATCTTAATATTTTATTTCTTCAACTATTCTATGATTTCTTATTATTTCAAGACGTACCACTTCCACAGGTTGTAATCCGTCTATTGTAGCAATAGGATTAATTGCTCTGTCCACAAGAACTGTAAATGCTGTTAATAATCCATTCATCTTTCGTATTCCAACATTTATCCCTTTTTCATTAATAATACCATGCTTTATGTATTCCACATTAATAGTCGCTCCGTTTAAAATATGATTTTTAACATAAAATAATTTGTTATTTCTCATGATTTCAAATATGCACGCGAAACTTCTAATTCTATGTTTGAAATCATTGAATCTTTTTTTCATGCCCTTTGTCTGAACAAAACTATTAAAATCCAATCCTTCGTCAATTTTATCAAAGAAAGCTTCACCTGATATTTTCCCATTTATATGCTGAATTCCCAGCATATGATATATTCCTTCTTCCGTGAAATGCACCTCTAATACTTGTCCATCTTTCAAATAATATCTAAACAACGTATTTACCAAATATTCTTCAGCAAAATCTTTATATAGTTTTAGACTTATATCTTGCCACAATGGCATAGCAGTCAATCCAATTAACTCTGATGGTTTTAGCATTAATTCTCCTATTGCGATCATCAAATTTACTTGCATGCAATCAATCATGCAGTCAATTTTCCCTCATCGCCGTAACAAAAAAGCGCCTGCAATTATGCAAGCGCTACTCATTCAAAAAATGGACAGCGGATTGAAATACATCAACCAGTGTTCTATGGCTATTATTTGCCCCCAATCAGGAAGTGGGCTGTCCCATCCACCTTTACTTTGCTTTCGCTGGCATCTCTCCATGGACATATTATATGCTAATCAAATATTAGATGCAATATAATTTTTTTTAGTTACTTTCTACTTTATTTGTCCTTTTTTAACACAAAATACTTTATTTCGGTTATATTTTGGTTATATTTATCATTTCAACTGCTTATTAAAATCTCTTGAAGTGCCCTATTTTACTAACTTCATGCCACTTCCCTTTCTTTGTTATACCTCAAACTTATAGCCCATTCCCCATATTGTCTTAATATAATCGCCTTTATCTTTCATTTTGGCTCTTAACTTCTTGACATGTGTATCAATTGTTCTTGCATCTCCAAAATAATCATAATTCCAAACATTGTTAAGAATCTTCTCTCGTGAAAGTGCAATTGATTTATTTTCCATGAAATACTGTAAAAGTTCAAATTCCTTAAAGCTTAATTCAATCGGCTCACCGTCAATTGTTACGGTATGTGCTGATTTATCAATCTGAATCCCACCAATTTCAAGCTTATCATCTGCTTCAAGAATATTACTTCTTCTAAGCAATGCTTCTACTCTTGCAACTAAGATCTTTGGGCTGAAAGGTTTTGTAATATATTCATCCGCACCTTTGTCAAATCCTTGCAGTTCATCATATTCAGTACTTTTTGCTGTAAGCATTATGACAGGAATCTTAGATGACATTCGTATTTCCTTAAGTACCTGGTATCCATTCATTTTAGGCATCATAACATCAAGGATAATAAGCGCAATATCCTTATTAGAATAAAACATCTCTATTGCTTCTTCTCCGTCAGATGCCTCAACAACTTCAAAATCACGCTTTACAAGGAAATCCTTTACCAGTTTTCTCATTCTGCTTTCATCGTCAACTACAAGAATTTTAATTTTTTCCATATCATCGCCTCATTTATTGAATCAAATACAAATTTACAGTCTGATACAGTAACAATACTTCATATTTATGTTTTATCTGTGAAAAATAAAAACTCCGAGCTACGGAGTAATTCCAAGCTCGGATTCTTTTTCTCTTACTGCATTCTCTCTCTGTGTAAGTTCCTGTTCCCATTCGGAATACTCATTTAAAACTGCAGTCTTATAATTAAGCATATTGGGATTGTCTGCTTTTATTGCAACAACAAACATTGCGGCAATAAGAATAATCAGTATGATATTTAATATAACAGAATAACTGAAAGGTTTTTTATAGCTTTTTTCAGTAACATTAAGCGATTCATATCTTTTATTCTGTTTAATGAAAAGTGCATCGGAAATTGAATATCTGATTGGGATATCAGCTACTTCTTCATTATTTATTGACGGATTCTTAATCAAATATTCCCTTATAGTTTTAAGAAAATCAATTCCTACAGGAGTTGTAAAAATTCCACTTGTAATACTTTTATTATAAACAAGCAAAATAGACTTCGGATCGTCTTCATTAAGCTTCTCCGAAATGTAATTTACTCTCTGCAGCTCTTCCTTAGCCATCAAAGCATCTTCATCAGTTGAAAAACGATAGCCGTCAATTATGCGTTCCATAAAGTTAGCCTAAAAATGTAACTGAACCCTTTTTATCAACCCGCACTTTAAGAATTACTTTCTTGTCAGCATAGAAAAGAATAGATGCCTCGCCCTTTTCAAAGCTAATTCTTGCAAGAACATCCATATCGCTGAATCTATCAAAGTAATCCTCACCAAGCTTTTTCATCTTTTCAAGAATTTTCTCTTCTCTTGCATACTGCTTATTCAAAGATAAATCTTTGTAGTTCAAAAATAATCTTTTCTCAAGTATTGCATTGTCACACTTGCATGATGCAAAGTAACTGCCTACCATCATATAAATGATATAGGCGTCTGCCTTAAGAGAATCAGGTTTTGAATTCGATGTGTATAAAGCTGCCATACAGCCCTCCTAATATCATATTTTGCACGCATCACCTATTTTCTCACTAAATGAAACGTATTTCAAGTGGCAAGGTATGCCGCATTCGTGGACCTGGTGGGAGTCGAACCCACGTCCGAAAGCCCATCCACTCTCCTTCTACGAGCGTAGTTTGTTAAGATTAATTCCCTCCACCGCCTTTAACAAACAAAAGAAACGGCTTTAGTAGCTTCATAATACGCCCACAGACTCAAAGCTTTGCCCATGTCGTTTCCTACAAGGTCGAGGCCCCGGCCCTGATGTGTAGGTGCATCAGGCGGAACCAGCTGCAATTAGGCAGCTACTGCTAAATTTCTATTAGCGTTTATATTTAGTTTTGCCATTTAACGCATTGCATGCGGCTCGCTTCTAAAGCTTCAAAACCCCCGTCGAAACCTGTACAGGCCCTTAATCCTATTGACTTATAGGTTTTTAACTTTAAACTCTCTTTCAAGTTCTCTACGCTGGTCCTTCTTAGCAATAGATTCTCTCTTGTCATAGAGTTTTTTACCTTTTGCAAGTCCTATCTCGATTTTACATTTGCCGTCTTTAAGATATACCTGCAATGGCATTATAGTATAACCCTTTTCAGATGATTTTCCAAGCAGCTTTTCAATTTCATATTTATGAAGAAGAAGCTTCCTTGTTCTTAAAGGATCTTTATTAAAAATGTTGCCCATCTCATAAGGAGAAATATTCATCCCGATAATATAGGCTTCACCTTTATCAATTTCAACATAGGACTCTTTGATGCTTACCTTTCCCATTCTGACTGATTTAATTTCGGTTCCGAAAAGTGAAATCCCTGCTTCAAATTTATCCTCAATAAAGAAGTCATGATATGCTTTTTTATTATTCGCTATTAGCTTAATACTTTCCTTACTCATAACATTATGTAAACCATTCCGAATAATTGACAATATTATGTCAACTCTTCGGCTTCCTCGTCGATTATAAAATCTATTGTCTTTGAAATCATATCGACACCATTAACTATTATATCAATTTTATGACCAAGCGAAAAGGTTCTTTTCGTTGATTCGCCTATAAGCTTATATTCCTTTTCATCATAGTAATAATAATCTCCCGGTATCTTGGAAATATGAATAAGTCCCTCACAAGTATTGTCAAGTTCGACATATATTCCCCAGTTCGTTACTCCGCTGATTATTCCGGTATATTTGTATCCAATTCTTCGCTCCATATACTGGCACTTCTTAAGCTTATCGGTTTCTCTTTCCGCTTCATCTGCAAGGCGCTCTCTTGATGAAGAGTTACTTGCAACCTCATCAAGAATATTGTTATAGTGCATTATCTTATCTTCATTCATTCTGCCGTGGATGAAATCCTTTATTATCCTGTGAATCTGTAAATCAGGATATCTCCTTATAGGAGAAGTAAAATGGCAGTAATACTCGCATGCAAGTCCGTAATGTCCGCCGCAATTAGTTGAATATTTCGCTCTCTGCATTGAACGAAGAGTCAGTCTTGAAATAAGTGCCTCTTCGGGAGTGTCCGCTATACTTGATAAAAGCTTTTGGAGTTCTTTTGGATGAACTTCCTCTCCTTTCATTTTAAGTCCGTAGCCAAATCCTCTTATAAAGCTTGCCAGCTTATTAATCTTATCGCTCTCAGGCTTTTCGTGAACCCGGTATACAAACGGCATATCAAGGAAATAAAAATGTTCTGCCACCGTTTCATTGGCTATGAGCATGAAATCTTCAATAAGCTTTGTTGCAGCATTTCTTTCATATGGCTTAATATCAATCACATTGGATTTTTCATCAAGAATGATCTTTGATTCAGGCAAGTCAAAGTCGATAGACCCTCTTAGCTTACGCCTATTTCTTAATATGTCGGCAAGCTCCTTCATTGTAAAAAACATGTCGCACAAGTCTTCATAGCGTTTCATGACTTCTTCATCATGCTTATCAATAATTGCATTTACTGCTGTATAAGTCATTCTGGCGTTTGTGCAAATGACTGACTCAACGATTTCATGGTCAATGACATTTCCCTTTTTATCAATTGTCATAAGGCATGATAGTGCAAGCCTGTCCTGCTTTTCATTAAGAGAACAGATTCCGTTTGAAAGCTTGTGAGGAAGCATTGGGATCACCCTGTCTACAAGGTATACGCTCGTACCTCTTTTAAATGCTTCCTTATCAATTGCCGAATTTTCCTGAACATAGTTCGCAACATCTGCAATATGAACGCCTAAGTGATAATTATTTCCGTCAAAATAGCACGATACGGCATCATCTAGATCCTTAGAGTCCTCACCGTCGATAGTAACCATTACTTCATCACGTAAATCGCGACGCATTTTCATATCAGCTTCGCTTACTTCATCAGGAACCGACTTAAGTCTGTTCATGACCTTTTCAGGAAACTCAGTAGGAAGGTCATACTCTTTTATTACAGATAAAATATCAACACCGGGATCATTAATATGTCCAAGTATTTCAATTACCTTGCCTTCCGGGCTTTTTTCATTAGAGCCATAATCCAATATTTCACAATATACCTTATGCCCGCTCACTGCACCCATGGAATTTTCGGTTTTAACAAAAATATCCGAGCTTATCTTATTATTATCAGGTATTACAAATCCGAATCCTTTAGAAGATTTATCAAATGTACCTACAATACGATTAAGTGCATGTTCGGTAATTTCAAGTACCTTTGCTTCTTTTCTCTTACCAAAAGACTTCGGTTTTATCACCTCGACGGTTACCCTGTCACCATGCATTGCACCATTGCAATGCTTATTCGACACAAAAAGGTCTTCTGCTTCATTCTCAACTGTAACAAATCCGTAACCATGTGCGGTAGAAGAAAAAATGCCGCTTACTATTTCATCTTTCCTGATTACATATTTGCCGCGCTTAGTAAGCGAAATTTTACCATCTGAAATCAATTCGTTAAGAACTGCTTCAAGCTCGCTTCTGTCTTCTCTTCTGACATCAAGGATAATTGCAAGCTCCTTTATTTTCATCGGAACATATGCTTTATCCTGCATAAGGGCATATATTATTTTTTTACGTTCTTCACGACTTTTCATAACAAATAATAACCTATTTTTTATAAGCAAACACTATACTGTTAATTTAAAAAAAGGGCACTTCATAAGAAGCGCCCTTACATTTCATACTTAATTAGAATACATTCAGATTAAGAATAATTGCTATTACTATGAAAGAAATTGCCATCCACTTTGTAATCTTCTCAAGCTTTCCTTCCATTGATCTGCCTTTATTCTTGCCCCAGTAAGATTCTGCTGCTCCCGAAATTGCTCCGAGTCCTGCTGACTTACCTTCCTGCATAAGAATGATTGCTGCAAGAGCAACGCTCAATATAATAAAAATAACCGTTAATGCTATTCTGAGTGCCTGCATAATAAACCTCCGTTTCAAAATACCAATGAATATTATCATACAACATAATAAAAAGCAAGGGTTTACTCAATTGTTTGACTTAATCTGGCAATCTATTTATAATCATAGGTGGTAAATTCAGTAAAAATTACTTCTTATATATTATATCAAAAATCAAAGTATTGTTTTGCTTTGATCAGGATGGGGAATATGGGAACAAATAAACTTGGAATCGATATCGGTTCCACTACTGTAAAGATTGCTGTATTAGATGAGAATAACAGCATTCTTTTTTGTGATTATAAAAGGCATTTTGCAAATATACAGGAAACTCTGACAGACCTGTTAAAGCTGGCTGTAACAAAACTTTCAGATCTTAGTGTCCACCCGGTAATTACAGGTTCCGGCGGACTAACACTGGCAAGTCATTTAGATATTCCGTTTACGCAGGAAGTTATAGCAGTATCAAGCGCACTGTCTTTCTATGCGCCAAAGTGTGATGTTGCAATCGAACTTGGTGGTGAAGATGCTAAAATCATATACTTTGAAGGCGGAAACGTCGAACAGAGAATGAACGGAATATGTGCCGGCGGTACCGGTTCTTTTATTGACCAGATGGCATCATTGCTTCAGACTGATGCAGCAGGTCTTAATGAATATGCAAAATCTTACAATTCGATTTATACAATTGCCGCAAGATGCGGTGTTTTTGCTAAATCAGATATACAGCCATTAATCAATGACGGTGCTACTAAGGAAGACTTAGCTGCATCTATTTTTCAGGCTGTCGTTAACCAGACTATTTCAGGACTTGCCTGCGGTAAACCGATAAGAGGTAACGTTGCATTCCTTGGTGGTCCTCTTCACTTTTTAACAGAACTAAGAGAAGCTTTTATCCGTACACTTAAGCTTGATGATGAGCAACAAATTGTTCCTGAGAATTCTCATCTTTTTGCAGCTATAGGTTCTGCTATGAACTATAAAGAGGATAATGTAACCTCTCTTGCAAGGATGATAGATAAGCTCTCAAATGGAATTAAAATGGACTTTGAGGTTGCAAGAATGGAGCCTCTGTTTGAGAATCGTAACGAATATGAAAAATTCGAAAACAGACACTCTAAGCATGAAGTAATAAAGTCTAACCTTGAAGATTATGAGGGTAATTGCTTTCTTGGAATTGATGCGGGTTCAACTACTACTAAAACCGCTCTTATTTCTGAAAACGGCGAGCTGTTATATTCTTTCTACTCTAATAATAATGGTTCTCCCCTTGCAACTACAATTAAATCAATTAAGGAAATCTATTCTCTTCTTCCAAAAAAAGCACATATTGTACATTCATGCTCAACAGGATACGGAGAAGCACTTATTAAAGCTGCACTTTTACTTGATGAAGGCGAGGTTGAAACAGTTGCTCACTACTATGCCGCTACTTTCTTCGAGCCGGATGTTGACTGCATTTTGGATATTGGCGGTCAGGATATGAAGTGCATCAAAATTAAAAATCATTCGGTTGATTCAGTTCTTCTTAACGAAGCTTGTTCATCAGGTTGTGGTTCATTTATTGAAACTTTTGCAAAATCACTAAACTATTCCGTAACTGATTTTGCAAAGCAGGCACTTTTTGCCACTCACCCAATCGACCTTGGAACAAGATGTACCGTTTTCATGAATTCTAAGGTTAAGCAGGCACAAAAGGAAGGTGCCAGTGTTGCGGATATCTCAGCAGGACTTGCATATTCTGTCATTAAAAATGCCCTGTTTAAAGTTATTAAAGTTTCTGATGCAAAAGAACTCGGTAAAAAGATTGTTGTTCAGGGTGGAACGTTCTATAACAATGCAGTATTAAGAAGCTTTGAAAAAATTGCCGACTGTGATGCTATAAGACCTGATATTGCAGGTATTATGGGAGCATTTGGTGCTGCACTTATTGCAAGGGAACGCTATCAGGATAATAAAACAACATCAATGCTTTCTATCGAACAGATTAATTCACTTGAATATGTTTCGAGCATGACAAGGTGTAAAGGCTGTACTAATAACTGCAGACTTACTATTAATAAATTTTCAGGCGGCAGACAGTATATTTCAGGAAACCGTTGTGAGAGAGGTCTTGGGAAGCAGAAAAACGAAAACAATCTTCCTAACCTGTTTGAATTTAAAGAAAAGCTTGTTTTTGGATACACACCACTTGATTTAGCATCGGCAAAACGCGGACGTGTAGGTATTCCGAGAGTTCTTAATATGTATGAGAACTATCCGTTCTGGTTTACGTTTTTCACTAAGCTTTCTTATCAGGTAATACTCTCACCTCCTTCAACTCATAAAATATATGAGCTTGGAATTGAGTCTATACCAAGTGAATCCGAATGTTATCCTGCAAAGCTTGCACATGGACATGTTGAATGGCTTATTAGCCAGGGAGTTGACTTTATTTTCTATCCTGCTCTCTTCTATGAACGGAATGAATTTAAAGATGCACCTCAGCATTACAATTGTCCGATTGTAACTTCTTATTCAGAGAATATAAGGAATAATGTCGATTCCATTTCAAGAGGCGAAGTTAAATTTGTAAATCCATTCCTGTCTTTTGAATCAAAGGAAATCGTTACTAAAGGTCTTATTGAAGCTTTTAAAGATTTACCAAGTGATGAAGTATATTTAGCCTGTGATGAAGCATGGGCAGAGCTTGAGTGTGTCCGTGAAAGAATCAGGGAGAAGGGCGAAGAGACAATTAAGTATATTAATGATAATAACCTTAACGGAATTGTGCTTGCCGGAAGACCTTATCATATTGATCCTGAGATAAACCACGGAATTCCTGAGATGATTAATTCTTATGGTTTTGCCGTACTTACAGAGGATTCAATATCTCATCTTGCAAGTGTTGAAAGACCTCTTCTGGTATCTGACCAGTGGATGTATCATTCAAGGCTTTATGCTGCCGCTAACTATGTTAAGACAGTAGACAATCTTGACTTAGTACAGCTTAATTCATTTGGCTGCGGACTTGATGCCGTTACTACAGACCAGGTTAATGACATTCTTTCAAATTCAGGAAAGATTTACACATGTCTTAAAATTGATGAGGTTAACAACCTTGGAGCTGCAAGAATCAGAATACGTTCTCTTATTTCTGCAATTAATCTTAAAAAGAAAAAGAACGAAAAGCGTGAAATTAAGCAATCAAGCTTCGAACGTACACTGTTTACAAAGGAAATGAAGGATAAAGGATATACAATTCTCTGTCCTCAGATGTCTCCTATTCATTTTGATATGTTCCAGCTTGCATTCTCATCATGCGGCTATAACCTTGTTGTTCTTAACAATTCAAACCGTCAGGCGATTGATATGGGGCTTAAGTATGTAAATAACGATGCTTGTTATCCATCATTAATTGTAGTCGGTCAGATTATGGATGCAATTGAATCGGGAAAATATGACACCGATAAGCTTGCTGTTATTATGACTCAGACAGGCGGTGGCTGCAGGGCAACAAATTACATTGGATTTATAAGACGTGCACTTTCAAAAGCAGGCTATGACCATATTCCGGTTATTTCGCTTAACCTTGCTAAAATCGAAACAAATCCGGGCTTTAATCTTAATTTGGAATTATTAACGAAGGCTGCATTTTCCGCAGTATTCGGCGACATTTTCATGCGTTGTCTTTACAGGATGAGACCTTATGAATTGAAAGAGGGCTCAGCTGATATGCTCCATGAAATGTGGCTTAATAAATGTAATGAATTTTTATCATCAAAGCATCAGTCAATATTCAAATTTTTCCATATGTGCAAGGATATGATTAATGACTTTGATAATCTGCCGATTGATGAAACACTTAAAAAGCCAAGAGTCGGTGTAGTTGGTGAGATACTTGTTAAGTTCTCTCCTACCGCTAACAATGATGTAGTTAAGCTTATTGAAGCAGAAGGTGCTGAAGCTGTAGTTCCTGACCTTATCGACTTTATGCAGTACTGCTTCCTGAATCAGATTTATAAAGCAGAGCATTTAGGAACTTCTAAAAAGGCGGCCAATTTATCTAAGCTTGGAATATGGGCTGTTGATTTCATAAGAAGACCTATGATAAAGGCACTTAATGAGAGTAAACATTTTCAGGCTCCTGTATCCATATATAAGATTGCCGATTATGCAAAGGATATAGTATCAATTGGTAACCAGACAGGCGAAGGCTGGTTCTTAACGGGTGAAATGATTGAACTTATTCACTCAGATGTTCCTAACATCATTTGCGCACAGCCGTTTGGATGTCTTCCGAATCACGTAGTCGGAAAAGGTGTTATTAAAGCTATAAGAAGAAAATACCCTGAATCAAACATAGTAGCAATTGACTACGATCCGGGTGCAAGTGAAGTTAACCAGCTTAACAGAATAAAACTTATGCTCTCATCTGCATTTAAGAAACTGTAAAAGAAGCGGTGTCAAAAACAGACACCGCTTCTTTATTTAATATAATAAATTGTTATTTTAAAACTAATTCAAACTACAAATTAAGCATTTCAAGTGTTTCATACTGCCTGTCAATATCTATCATCATAGGCTCAAGTGATTCCCACTCACCGTAATTAAGTTCGGTATTTATCCTGTCGCAAAGTTCCTCTAATGCTGTTAATGATAAAACACTTGCCGACTTTGAAATACCCTTAAGATTATAAATGAACAACGTCCTGTTGCCATCTAAATATAGCTTCTTTTGAACTTCAAGCTGATGAATAAGCCCCTTTATTCTAAGCTCACGCACCTTTTCTGATGAAAGCACCTCATTATTGCTTAAGTCGCCCATACTGTGCATATTTTTAACTACTATCTGTTCGTTATTAGTAGCACTGGCATATCCGACCTCAACTTCCGTTGAGAAAATAGCACCGAATTTATCAAGATTATGCTTAACATTTAACAGCATTTCCTTTGGTTCTTTCGGATATTTACAGTAAATATCAAAAACCTGTGTATTCCTTGGCTCTTTAAGTCTTTCTTTGTCATATTCCGTAATTTCAAAAATTTCGGTTAAAAGTCTTCCTACGAACTTATCTTTATATGTCTGTCTCATAACGAATGCTCTCGTATTTTCAAAAAGAACCCTTCCGTCATCATCACAGACAAATGCAGGCTTCGGATGAGCCGATGACAAAATATGATCATAATCCGCTTCATTATATTCAATGCTTCGCTTGTAAAAAATTAAATTACGAAGCTTGAAATAGCATATTATCATTCCTATATACATTGAAGGAATGAAAGAGTCTAACAGAACATATCCTATAGTTTCAATCGTTAATGATATTGCAAGAATTGCCACGATTTGTGTACAGTTTTTTGAGATATATCTTTCTCTTTTCGTATTACAGGAATAATAATACATGTATGTATATGCACCCATGAAGAAAATGACGCATGTATAGAAAAATGTATTAAATATTACACTGTAAATACTAAGTACAAATGTATCTCCGAAATACGACTTTTTAATTTGCACCCTGTCATATAACACCCTAAACGCCAAAACGAAAACGCCCAAATACAGTAACCTTGAGGAAATCGTATAGCTAAGCTTCTTTTTCGTAATCATTCTGTCTGTAATTGAAGCACAAAGCTCTGCCGCAAATACAAACGTACAAATTTTAGAAAACTCTGCAATAAGCAGAAACGCCTTGTCCAAAACATCAATATCGGATATCCCTATTGCGACAAGGTTTACTGACCAGAGCACAAAGAAAACACATAATAGCAAATATGTATGCTTTATGTCGGCTCTTTCCTCTTTAATAGCTGTTCTTGCTTCAAGCATTCTGTTAATAATGAACAGAGAAAAGATAAATATTAATGAATAATATACAAGTGATGTCTCTACCATTTATTTCCTTAGTTCTTAAAGCTATGAATAGGTGCCGGTATTCTTCCTTTTCTGTTGACAAAATCATCACATGAAAATTTATTTACAGGCATTATCGGCGCATATCCAAAAAGTCCTCCAAATTCAACCTGGTCACCGACATCTTTGCCTACAGCAGGAATGATACGTACCGCGGTAGTCTTCTGATTAACCATTCCGATTGCCATTTCATCGGCAATAATACCTGAAATTGTTGTTGCCTTTGTATCTCCGGGAATTGCAATCATATCAAGTCCTACAGAACATACACATGTCATTGCTTCAAGCTTTTCTATAGTCAATGCACCTGCTTTCACGGCATCTATCATTCCCTGGTCCTCAGATACCGGAATAAATGCACCGCTAAGTCCTCCGACATACGATGAGGCCATTACTCCGCCTTTTTTAACCTGGTCATTCAAAAGTGCCAACGCAGCAGTTGTTCCGGGAGCCCCTGCGTATTCAAGCCCGATTTCGCAAAGTATATCTGCAACCGAATCGCCGACAGCCGGTGTAGGTGCCAATGACAAATCGACAATACCAAACGGGATTTTAAGTAATTTTGACGCTTCACCGGCAACAAGCTGACCTACTCTTGTAACCTTAAATGCCGTCTTTTTAATTGTCTCACAAAGAGTCTCAAAGTCTGCTCCCCTGACCTTTTCAAGAGCGGTCTTAACAACACCCGGACCTGATACTCCTACATTGATAATAGCATCTGTTTCTGTGACACCGTGGAATGCTCCTGCCATAAACGGGTTGTCATCAGGTGCATTGCAGAATACAACAAGCTTCATACAGTCCATGGAATCATTGTCTTTTGAAATTTCCGCTGTGTCTTTAATAATCTGTCCCATAAGGCGGACAGCATCCATATTGATTCCTGTCTTAGTGCTTCCTAAATTAACTGAGCTGCATACTCTGTCAGTTGTATGAAGAGCCTCAGGAATTGACCTTATTAACATTTCGTCTGCCTTAGTCATTCCCTTTGAAACAAGTGCCGAATAGCCTCCGATTAAGTTTACACCTACTGCCTTAGCAGCATCATCCATTGTTTTTGCAAGCTTCACAAAGTCTTTTGATGTCTTGCACGCCGAGCCGCCAACAAGTGCCATCGGAGTTACCGAAATTCTTTTATTCACAATAGGAATTCCGAATTCCTGTTCAATTTCCTTTCCAACAGGAACTAAGTCCTTTGCCGTTGCTACAATCTTTTTATATACTTTACTACAACAGTTATCTATATCGTCATCAATGCAGTCAAGAAGTGAAATACCAAGAGTAATCGTTCTTACATCAAGATTTTCCTTCTCAATCATCGCATTTGTTTCCAGTACTTCTTTTTGGTTTATCATTTCTTTATCCCCTAAATTTATTTTTATTTTCGATAAACGTTAAATACGATGCATCTTTTCGAATATTTCTTCTCGCTGACATTTAATGATTACACCGATTTCCTCTCCGATCTGTGTAAGTTCATTTGAAATATCACCAAAAGGCTTTGCAGACTCATTCATGTCAACAATCATCATCATATTAAAAAATCCGTCAACTATAGTCTGTGAAATATCAAGAATGTTAATTCTGTTATTTGCAAGATAAGTGCAGACCTTTGCAATGATACCTACTGTATCCTTTCCGACTACTGTAATTACTGTTTTTTTCATAATATTTCCTTTCCTATACCGCAATGAGTTTCGATCTGTCAGTTCTTGATGCAACTAAAAGTTCAAAATCTTCGGGTTTATATTTACATTCATTCATTAATATTTCGAGCCTTACAGTCTCATATGCAAGTTCTGCTAAGTTGTTTTCCTCGCTTAAATGTCCAAGCATTATTGTACTTAAATCATCATGCAGAATCTCACATAAAAGTCTTCCGGAATTTTCATTCGAAAGATGTCCCTTATCAGATAGAATTCTTCTCTTAAGCTGATACGGATATCGTCCGACCTGAAGCATATTAACATCATGATTTGCCTCAAGTAAAATTGCATTTACTCCTCTAAAGCTATCAATAATATAGTCATTATACGTGCCAAGATCCGTACATATTCCGACCGAACGTAAATCATTTGAAATTCTGTATGCACAAGGCTCATTTGCATCATGTGAAATTTTTACCGGATTAACATTAAGCTCATCAATGGTAAAGCTTTGATCGACACATATTACATTAAATAAATCAGTATCAATTTCTCCCATCCCTTTAGAAGAGAGGATTCCCGCTATTGTTCCCTTCGTTGCGTAAATCGGTATTCCGTATCGTCTTGATAGAACTCCAAGCCCCTGTATATGGTCTGCATGCTCATGAGTAATTAATATTCCCGAAAGCTCTTCTGCCTTTATGCCGATTGAATTTAATCCTGCTTCGATTCTTTTCCCTGAAATACCGCAATCCACCAGAATATGCGTATTGTCAGTTCCGACATAAATACAGTTACCGCTGCTTCCGCTTGTAATACTGACTAAGTTCATTTTGCTCCCCTTATTCCCCTGTTTTATTTCTCCCAATATATTTCAAGCTTATCAAGTGGGTTTAATGTCTGTGCAAATAAAGCACTCTGCCCGTTAACCTTCGTTGCAACACTTCTTCCTTCCGGCTTTGATAAATTGAAATCAATATAGTCAAAAACGTCAACGAGAATGTATTCGTCTTTCCCTTTAAGATGAATCTCTTCGCCGTTTACAAATACAGTCATGTACTTTTCGGTTTCATTGCCTGTAGAGTTTTCTTCATTTTCATTGCTTGTAGCGTTTTCTTCATTTTCATTGCTTGTAGAGTTTTCTTCATTTTCATTGCTTATGGAATTATCTTCGGTTTCAGTTGTTTTTGTAAGATATTTTGAAAACTCTATTTCTTCATTCTCAAAATCAGTATCAGTAACATCTGATAAGTTTAGCTTCTCAAGAGTCCATATTACGTTAAAGTTCTCATATACAAGTGTATCCAAGGAAGAAATCTTATTATTGACGTAAATATTATATTCAGGATTAATTGTAACATCCATAAATTCGGCTATCTGCTTAACTGAGTAGTAGTTAAGCATCTTAATATCATCACCGTCTTTTATGCTGTAATATTCAGACTGAAGCTCGCCGTTAACCGAGGAAAACTGTGGTAATTCAATAGTTTTATCATTAACAACAACTAATATCTTGCCGCCAAATTCCTTAAGATTTTTAATTTCAAGGCTTGCATCCTCACCCGGAGTAGACTCGCTTACTTTAATTTTGTCTCCTGCAACGATTGGACTGTTAAGAGAAACAATTTCATCATTAAGCTTTATTACGGCAGGTTCTCCAAGCTTACCCCTTACCATGTATGGCTTACCGTTCAATGTATAATGAAGTTCCCTTCCTCTTCTTGGGAAAAGTCCCTCATTAGGGAATTCCGCCTGCATTGCCGCATCTGCTACGGTTAAGTGTCCGTTATCATAAAGCTTGATTCTCTTTCCGTTAAAATTAACGAAAATAAAATTGTTCTTCTGGTCATAAAAGTTAAGACATATTCCAACCGGAGTTACATACATTGAATCGATTACAGGATTTTCTATCTGGTAATCAATGTCTTTAAGTACTTCTTTTCCGCGAAGTGCTACACGCTCTGAGATTATTCCGAGCTTTTCTGCGATTTTTTCCGTAAATGTCGGAATCTTTCCGCCACCGCCGACAACAAACACAGCGCTTACAGACTTATCTGCATTTAACTCTTTTATTTTCTCCGCAATATCAGTAGTCATGTCCTCGATGACATTTTCTACTATTTTAAGAACTTCCTGTGGCTCAATTGAATGGGAAATACCCATAATATCTTCATAACGGATAGTCTCATTTTCAATTACCTTTATCTTGACTCTTTCTGCCATATTAAAGTCAAGAAGCAAAGCCTGTGCAATTGCTTCAGTCAGTTCATCTCCTGCCTTTGGAATCATGCCGTATGCAATAATTGAACCATCCTTTGTAATTGAAATATCGGAGGTTCCTGCTCCCACATCAACAAGCGCAATATTAAGCATTCTGTACATCTGAGGTACTGCAGCCTGCATTGCGGCTATAGGCTCTAAAGTAAGATTTGCAACTGTCAAATCAGCAATTTCAACTGCCTTATAAAGTCCGTCAACAACATCATCAGGTAAAAACGTGGCAATTAAGTCTACTGAGAGCTTTCTCGCCTTATGCTTATCAGGTGCCGACATCGGCATTCCATTTACATAATATTTGACAACCGTATATCCGACGCAATAAAACTTAACGTCTGAATCATTATTTGAATGGAATTCATCGTATGCTTTTTCAATGCCAAGCATATCAAGCGTATATATTTGCTCCGCATCTACAACAATGTCTTCTTCATATTCGATTTCAGCAGATGTAGTAACAGTTTTAAGTACACGTCCGGCTGCAGCTATGCATACTTCATTCAGCTGTCTGTTAATCTTTCTTTCTATCTCATCCTTAACATCTGCAATTGTACGTCCGACTCTGTCAATATCATGAATCTGTCCGTCAAGCATTGATCTTGTATCATGCTGACGTGATTCTTGTGCTATAACATGGAATGTCTCATCTGTTCTGTATCCGACTGTACCGACAACGCTTCTGGTGCCGATATCAAGTCCAAATACCAGATTTCCAGGATTTTTCTTATTTGTCGCCATTTTTAACCCCGTTTAATAATTTAATGCTTTTAGTATTTCTTCTTTAGTCTTTGATAAGTCTCCGTCATTATTAATTACGCATTCGCAGTTTTTAAGAAATTCTTCTTCCGATAGCTGCTTGTCCATAATTGATTCTATCTTCTGTAAAGTATATCCTCTGTTAGCCATAAGTCGCTTTGTTCTTGTGGCAACAGAAGCATAAATGTACCAGAATTCATCGCAAATCTGTCTATATCCGTCTTCGATTAATAGTGCCGCCTCTATAAACAGGTATTTTATCTTTCCTTCTCTCTTCTTTTGTTCAATAGTTTCAGTAATATATCTCTTAACCTGAGGGTGCAAAATTTGCTCCACCTGCTTCATTTTTGCATCATCCTCAAATACAATCATCGACATCAGACTTCTGTCGATTTCACCATCAGCCCCAAGAATCTGCTCTCCAAGAAGGTCAACGATTTTCTGAAAGCATGGCTGCCCCTTAAGTTTTAATCTGTTGGCAACATCATCCGCTCTAATAATTTCACATTCAACACATTCGCTTAAGATTGAAAGAACGGCCGATTTGCCGGCTCCGACTCCTCCTGTAATTCCAATTACGTACATATACTCCCTCCACAATATAATATTAATAATTGGCAGTGAAAATATTACTTTGCCTCATACCATGAATCTCCGGAATGGATATCAATTTCCATATTAACCGAAAGTTCACATGCATTTTCCATTTCATCTTTAAGTATCTCATAAATCTTATCGACTTCTGATTTATGAGTTTCGATAAGAAGTTCATCGTGTACCTGAATGATCAGCTTTGACTTAAGTCCTTCCTTTTTAAGGCGCCTATAAACATTAATCATCGCAATTTTCATAATGTCTGCGGCAGTACCCTGAATAGGTGCGTTCATGGCAACTCTCTCGCCAAACTGACGCTGCATAAAGTTAGAACTCTTAAGTTCGGGTATCGGACGTCTTCTTCCAAAAAGTGTCGTAATATAGCCGTTTTCCTTGGCAGTGTTAACTAAGTTATCAAGGTATGCTTTAACGCCCGGGAACTTAACAAAATATGCGTTTATAAAGTCTCCCGCTTCTTTTCTTGAAATTGAAAGACCTTGGGATAATCCAAACGAACTGATTCCGTAAATAATACCGAAATTAACAGCCTTTGCATTTCTTCTCTGTTCATCTGTTACCTCATCAAACGGTATCTGGAATACTTCCGAAGCTGTTATCCTATGAATGTCCTTTGCGTTTTTGTATGCATCGATAAGCTTCTCATCTGATGACATATGTGCCATTATTCTAAGTTCAATCTGGGAATAATCGGCGTCAACAAATACATAGTCTTTAGCCGGAACAAAACATTTCCTGATTAATCTCCCCTGCTCAGTCCTTATCGGGATATTCTGTAAATTAGGTTCTGAGCTTGAAATTCTTCCTGTAGCGGTCACTGTCTGATTGAATTTGCAGTGAATTCTTGAGTCAGGCTGAATATATTGATACATACTGTCTACATATGTAGATTTAAGCTTTGTAAGTGCTCTGTATTCTAAAATCTTTCCTACAAACGGATAGTCGGGAGCAAGCTTTTCAAGTACATCAGCTGCCGTCGAATAACCGGTCTTTGTTTTCTTTGCACCCGGTATTCCCATTTTTTCGAAAAGAACCTCTCCAAGCTGTTTCGGTGAATTTATGTTAAAATCAGCCCCGGCCAACTCTTTAATCTCTTTTTCAAGAGATGTAATTTCCTTTGCAAGTGACTCACCATACTTATAAAGGTCATCTTTAAGTAAAATGATTCCATCCTTCTCCATTGAGGCAAGAACAAAACAAAGAGGCATTTCTATGT
>SAMEA3663085__coassemble_295_pt1 | contig 22889 bp, 20 predicted proteins | sample SAMEA3663085__metabat2_high_PE_005 | metagenome-assembled genome bin SAMEA3663085 (sample SAMEA3663085) | pig gut metagenome | biome: pig gut; feature: pig-associated habitat; material: faeces | place: France | collected 2012 | reverse complement strand
ATTTGGAACTTTTTGTATATTATACTATTAGAATACTCAAAAATATATTCTTTCCGAAATGGCCTTCACCAAACTTCTATCAAAAAAGCACCAGCCAACAAGTAATGCTAACCCAAGTGCGAGCACTGTAAATGGGTATACAATGTTTGTCGCAGCATTTCCGTATGCTCCGACTTCACTCCACCCGATAAATATCTGGTCAACAATATTATACAGTGCGGCTACTACCATGCTTATAACACATGGATTTGTAATAATAGAGAAAATCCTCATGCAACTTTTGGTATTGACCTCATGCAACTTTTGGTATTTTAATTGTACAATAAACATCCATACGTAGATATAGCAGGCCTCTGCTTTGGTACAGATGGCTGTGCCAAAATAATCGTAGACACAATCAGGAAAATGGAGGAATCCGAAAATGAATAAAGATCTGACCGTAGGTAATCCACAATCTGTTCTCTGGAAATTCTGTATGCCGCTCTTTGGCAGTATCATTTTCCAGCAATTATATAATATCGCAGACAGTCTTGTCGCTGGCAAATTTGTTGGTGAAAATGCATTGGCAGCCGTTGGAAACAGTTATGAAATCACATTGATTTTTATTGCATTTGCCTTTGGCTGTAACATGGGATGTTCCGTCATCGTTTCAAAATTGTTTGGTGCCAAAGACTTTAAAGGAATGAAAACCGCAGTTTATACAGCCTGTATTTTCAGCGGTGCGATTTGTCTTTTGTTAATGCTGATTGGCATATCCGGTTCCGGCCTTTTGCTTCATTTAATCAGGACTCCTGATGAAGTATTTGCAGACTCCAAATTGTATCTGGACATCTATGCATGGGGATTACCCTTCGTATTTTTCTATAATATAGCAACCGGTATTTTCTCAGCACTTGGCGATTCCAAAACACCATTTTATTTTTTAGCCGTGTCTTCCATATCCAATATCGCTGTAGATATATGGTTTGTTAAAGTTTTTCATATGGGGGTTGCAGGAGTGGCATGGGCAACATTCATCTGTCAGGGGATTAGCTGTATTCTGGCAATGACCGTTGTATTCCGAAGACTTTCTAAAATTGAAGGGAAAGAAAAAGCACCGATTTTTGACTTACAGATTCTAAAACAGATTGTGGTGATCGCAATTCCGAGTACCTTACAGCAAAGCTTCATTTCTCTCGGAAACATAATGATTCAGAGCATCATCAACGGATTTGGTGCGCCGGTTATGGCAGGATATTCCGCAGCCGTCAAGTTAAATAATTTAGTAATCACATCATTTACCACTCTTGGCAATGGAATTTCCAATTACACTGCACAAAATCTCGGAGCACAAAAACTGTCACGTATAAAACAGGGATTCAAGGTCGGGATAAAACTGGTCTGGATGCTTTCTTTACCATTATTTTTACTTTATTTCTTTGGAGGAAATATTGTTTTGAAACTCTTTATGGATGAACCGACAGAACTTGCACTGCACACAGGCATCATCTATTTAAAAATTCTGTCACCGTTCTATTTTGTAGTTTCTGCAAAGCTGGTAGCTGATGGTATTTTAAGAGGTGCCGGATTGATGAAGTATTTTATGATTGGCACCTTTACAGACTTAATTCTGCGTGTTGCATTGGCATTCTGCTTTTCCAAAACATTGCTTGGAGCAACAGGAATTTGGTGTGCATGGCCTATCGGATGGTGTGTTGCCACCATGTTATCTATTTCATTTTACCGAAAAGGTCCTTGGTCTACTCTGCTAAACTCTCGCTGAATCATTTGAGAAGGGTTTGAAATGAGCGATTTACCACAGATTTCCAAAGCTGAATTTGAAGTTGTAAAAATCATATGGAAACATGTGCCGATGGGAATCTTAAAATCTGAGTTGTATATTTGCTCCCATGTTCCCAAAAATTCGAGGGTATTTCAATTTCTTAACCAATTTTTATCACATCAGCTGCTCTTGAGCTATCCGATTTAGAAGTAGCCATATCTGTAATGCAAATATAGTCATCAATATCCGCTTCCGACACTGTGATAGGGATATCTTGTACTGTAATAATTCTATTCTTCGACATATTTTCCATTCGAATATAATATGCTAAAAGTCTGACCGTCTTGATATCTGTGGTATGTGCAAACATAATATACCCACATATGAAAATCCGAAATGAAACATTGTTTTCTCCTTTTCTCTTAAGTATTTATAAGGGTGCAACTATTCGCGGACACCATATTTCTACCGATACTATTCCGGCGCACAACTGATGTTTCAACGAATTTTTGCACCCCTCATGAAATTCTGGGTTCTATATGCATTTTTTCCTGATAAAAACACAGGTACATATTCGCAGAAAAAGCCCTGAAACCCGCTTAAATTGAGACTTAACGTGATAGCAAGCAGACACTCTCCACTGTTTTGCTGTTTTACCAAATAATACGACATTCAACATATCGGCTTCATTTGCGTATTTGTATCCAATCTGCTCCGGCGTAAGCTCCGGTGGAATTAAGTAATCCTTTATTGCATCAGTATGTATACGATAATTAAGCTTGGCTATCTCACGATTGAGATTCCAGTTAAGAGACAGACGGCTGTTCTCATCTTTCTTTAGGCGCTGGTAGTCCTCTATAATATATAGCTTGAATTCCGGTGAAATCCATGATGCAAACTCAAAAGCTATATCACGATGCGCAAATGTTGCCGCATATCTTCCCTGTTTACTTATAATTCCTATAGCTCCAGTCTATTCAATCCATCTCTTTGGTGTCATAACGAATCCGTTATCACCAGCCTCATTTTTAATTGCCTCGAATTCGAGGCAATTAAAATTCGGATTATGCAACGCCTCCCATAGGCCAATAAAGGATATCACACTTCTATTCCGCATCCAGTTCTGTATAACATATCCCGGATACTCTCCTTCCTTTTTCTTCGCTATATCTGTTAATGATATAAACTCATTTTCATAGTCACTTGTGTATATTCCTATATCTATGCCTTCTGCATGAATAACATCTTTTTTGATTGCGTTTCCCATAACCGTCATAAGCTTACAGTATCCGAGCATACAGGCTGAAAATCTGTCCTTGTTATTCAATAGCGAAAGCGGCCGCACATTTTTGAATCCATGTCAACTATTTTTATAAAAAAAAGACCTCCAGTATTATTTCTAATACTGAGGTCTTTATTTCGTCATCTTAACTTAATGACATTGCATTAATTTGGTGTGGTTCTTTTTGAAATGAGCACTCCGCTATATCATCTGAAAATGCCCCATAGTATCCTCTATTGCCTTAATCTTTTCCCCGGGACACCCCGGCTGCTTACTGTCCAGTGACTTCGGCTTATTATAATTCTCCCGCTCAATGATCCCATGCTTCTGCTTCACTTGTGCGATATTCAAATTAGTCACCCGGTACCCGTACTTTTCCTTTATCCAATCCCGGATGGCATTATAGGTTGCTCCCTTCTTGAACCCGTCCGTATCCATATCTTCCAAACTGAATTCAACCCGCAATTTCTGTGACTTGACATCTCCCTTGGAAAGCAAGCAAACCGTCTCCACATGGAATGTCTGGTTTGAATTGATGTCTTGCGCTTAGATATATATATTTTCACGCACTGTATTTTTAAAGTGCCATTTTGGCACTTTGGAGCCATACCTTTGGCACTTTTGCCGTTTCAATCTATTCTCGCAAAAATCTTCGGCACTCTTCATGCTCGGTATTATGCGCGGTCACCGCGCATGATAATTTTTCTATCAAATAATCTGCTGATTTTAATCTGCATCTCCTCTATTTAATCGCAATATACTACTTTTGATTCAGAGTAAAATTGTAGAACTTTCTCTTCCAACAGAGTATTCACCATCCTCATTAACTGGTACATTTTCGGATTTAACTGGTGCATTTTCGGATTTAACTTGTACATTTTCAGGCTTATCTTGTGCATCAATCTAAAATTATTAATTGTTAAGCTTATCCTTGCTACATCTTTCCATACTTTTCCTTCAACCTATATTCATCCAGTTCAATCATCAGATCCACATATGCTTCTCTCAATTCCCTTGAAGACATAGTTTTAGCAAAACCCATATACTTATCATATTTCTTAGCCCTACGCTCATCTTCTTCGGATGCATATATTGTCTTTTCATTCTTGAAGCGATCTGCCTCTGACTCATCAAGACAAAGTGAAACAGCAACGATATGTTTGCATATGATTTTCTTCCCATTTGCCAAAGGACAGTCGCAGGTGGATTTTCGTGGATGCTCCATATCTACATGAACATGATAATCCCCATCTCCACTACCTGCTACTACGCCTTCACAGGTTCCATCTTCATTAACGGTATACGAAAGAACTTTATTTTGTTTATAATATTCCATTCCTCGCCATACAGACTTACTGCTAGCAATATCTATTAATCCCATAAAGAACCTCCGTAAACTATTCTTTTCAAAAATCACTTTTTTAACATATACTTTCGATTTCTATTTTCACCAACTGGCTCAACGCCATCCATTTTTGAAAGTATTACGCGAGTTCTTTCTGCGCTTAATCCTATTATCTCAGCAATGTCTCTAGCACTTGCTAATTCGGTTTGCGTCAAAAATTCTCGTATTTTCTCCCGATGACTTTCCGTTTTTGTCGTTTGTTTTTTATCGTTTGTTTTTATCACTTGATAAATATCTGGGATGCCACTTCCGGCTCTTTCTCCAACCAATACAACTGGTTTAGGCATCCCATTATTATTCTTTTCAAAACAAACATCAATATCACCAATTGGTCCTACGTTATGACTACTAATCCTTTTTTAAACCATAAAAAACCTCAATTCATATATAAATTATCGTTTCAGTACTTTAATTCCGAGGAATAATTGACTTTTCCACTACATATGCTATACTATGAATGAGCTAACTCGTGATGGATAAGGCTGGGTTCCCGAATGGGAGTAGGTGTAAACCAAGAATTCCTTTGCCCCTGGGGTCAGCTTATTTTTTTGCCTTTTTTAGATTCTCAACTATATTTTCTGGATCTTTCAATATCTCATTTACAACAAACTCTATCGCTTGCATAGAATATGTATATGACGGCTGTGCATACTGCCTGTGAACATAACAAAATTTTTCATTTTCTTTTATTCCATACACCTTTGTAAACAATCCAAAAATATATTGATTAACCTCTAACTCAATACCTTCTGATTGCAATCTACGATTGATTTCTTTTAACGCCGTCTTCATCGTATACTTGTGTGTATTATTAGGATCCTTTAATTCCTTTATAATCTTTACACCAGCTTCTGCATTTTTATCTACATGTACAAACGAAGTTGCTTGATTCTTATCTTTTGTAATGAAATGCAAATGCTCAATTTTAATTGCAAATCCTTGATTATTCTCTTCTATCATAGGTCTTAATTGTGCATCTGTTGAAATCATTTTATTTGCAATCTCTTCTGGATATTTGGCTCTAATCACATTTTCATCAAGTGCTTTCATACTGACAGCAAGAGTCAAGAAGTTCTGCGGATTTACTTCTGTCATATCTACACCATGAAATTCCTGCATCTTTTCAACAAAATTCAAAATACACGCTTGAAAGAATGGAATATAAATCATTTCATATTCTTCCGTTACAAAGTGTGTACTTGTGTTTCGCAACTCAATGATTTTAGCAAGATTTCTTCTAAGCGGTGCTTTCTCATTTGTAATGACTTTCTGAAGACAATTCTCCAATGTAATTGTTCTGTCTTTATTGTCTTTATAATAAATACTATCTTCACCGAACTTGTTTATCATATGTGCTTTTAGCATTAATTCCCAAGCATTACAGATGAAAAAACTAAAACCTTCAACTCTATATTTAATTGTTGGCTTATTATAAATCTCGATAGCCATCACAAAGGCTTCTTTGGATTTCTCTAAAAGTTTTTCTTGAATCATTTACTATTATCGTCCCATTTTCAAATAACAAAAAAAATAAGCTTCCCGGATAACTGGGAAAACTTATACGCTGCCTGGGACAATGGTGAAATTACTGCAAAAGAATTCATGGATAAAAGTGGCCTGAAAAAAGGCACCTTCTATCATCTTGTCAATGAATACAAAGAACTTCTTGAAATCAATAAAAATACAATGGGCGTTGGTTGATACCTTCGCCCATTAATAATTTAACCCTATAAAGCAAAAAACGCTATGCGCAAGCATAACGTCTTCAGGAGCTCCTTCTACACGTGGCAGATGAGCTAATATTAAAAAACACCTGCGTTACCGCAAGTGCCTTTCCACCAGAATACATCTAGTTATCTCTGTATTAGTATATTACCACATATCCAAATTTATTACAATAAAATTCGAAAATTTTCCGGAATTATTTACATCAATATTTTTCAAATTTGTGATACAATATCTTAGTTTTGGGTAGATTTTTCAAGGTTTCTAAATCATTCAGATTTTTGATACCCATCTTACCTCTGACATTATCAAATGCATTCGTCGAAACATCTGCCTGCAACTTTAATAACATCTTCTGAAGTTCCCCCATCATATCCTTAAAATCCTTATCGGTCAAGTAGTATTTGAAATAAACCAATAAATCCATTATTTTTTTATCTTTGTCCTTAAGATATGTTGGACGAAGGCTCTTAAAATATCCCTCAAGGATTCTTCCGCTATTTTTATCATTACGATCAGGAATCTGATTTATGCAATACACTCTTTCGTTATGAGCACATGAATTTCTAACCTTCCTTAGCCAATGTAAACTACCAATAAGCAACTTCACATTATAATATCCTGCATCATCCTTAAGATCATATAACTTACATAAAGCATGTGTTACATCTGTTTTACTATTGCTAAGCACATCAATAAACGTAGAAAAATTTACAACCTTAATCATAATCCATGTTGGTATAGTCTCGTGATTATTCATATAGAATCTTACGTATTCTGATCTACTACGATTCAGCTCACTATATGCCGAAGATATTGCGTTCATTTTATTCTGCAACTTACTCTTTTCAGAATATGCTTTTGCGTCATACCATGGCGTTTTTCCATTGTCATTGCACTGATCAAATTTATAACCTGTTAATGTGCGTACTTCCTCCTCAATTTGAGTAATATATTTTAATAACAGCATTCTAAGCCCATCATCAAATTTTTTAAGTGCATAAAGCCCCTCAAGTGAAGTATTTGCAATATAAATGTGATTACCATTAGTATCCTTCCCGCAAATAAAGGGCTCCTTATAGCCATTTACCAGATTAAAGTATCCCATTCTAACCAGGGTAGTCTTATCCTTGGTATTTCCACAATCAATTTTCTTTTTATCTCGCAACTTCTTCATCTGTTGATTGTAAGTTAAAAACTCTTTATCTACTGCCATGCAACCACCTTTCCTCTTTTAGCTATTTGTTTCATCTGAAGAATCTTTAAAATTCATCATTCTACCAGTTACTGGTATTCTTTCAACTGGTTCAACCTTTGACTTAAAACATATTTTAGTTCTGAAAACTTCTAAACTTTCTTCTATATCATCAAATTCTTTCTGATAAATACTCACATAATCATAAGCATCTTCTGACTTCTTTTTTTCTGTAAATAGAATCTTACTAACTTCAATTGCCTTATTCATGCAAACAGCAAAATTCCCCTTATTGTCCTTATAAAGATTAAAAGCAGATATACCCCTCAAACCCGCTTAAACTGGGCATTTCTTAGAGACGAGACAAACCGTTTCGCAATGCGTCGAGTGTGGGAACTGGTCTACAGGGCACACTTTTTTGAGTTCGTACTCGCTTTCGCACAATAGTTTTAGGTCGCGGGCAAGTGTTGCCGGATCACAGCTTACGTATACGACACGCTCAGGCTTTACTGAGAGAATTGTATCAAGAAGCTTTTTATCGCATCCTTTCCTTGGCGGATCGACTACAATTACATCCGGAATGTTACCATTTTTAAGTAATACAGGCGCTAAGTCCTCTGCTGCCCCGCTATAAAACTCTGCGTTTGTAACACCATTAATCATGGCGTTTTCTTTTGCATTTTCTATAGCCTGCTCAACTATTTCAACACCTGTGACTCTCTTTGCCTTCTTTGAGAGAAATAGAGAAATTGTCCCTATTCCGCAATACAAATCCCAGACATTTTTTCCACTTAAAATGTTATCCTGAATCGCTGTATTATCGCCCTCATAGCCTAAGCCATTTAAATCAACATTACTCATGGCATATTCCATAGCCTTTTCATAAAGCTTTCTTGTCTGAGCCGGATTAACCTGGAAGAACGACATCGGTCCAATCTTAAACTTAATGTCACCTATGTAATCAGTAATTGTATCTTCTCCAAAAATAGTCCTGCACGCATCACCTAAAATCACATTAGTATTTTTCTTATTAACATTAATGCAAATTGACTTAATCCCAGGAACGCTTTTAAGTAAATCGACTAATACATCCTCCTGCTTAAGCCTGTCAGCATTGATTACAAGGCACACCATTATTTCTCCTGTGCTAAAGCCCTTTCTTATCAGAACATGCCTTACTGTCCCCTTTCCGCTTGCCTCATCATATGGCATAACACCACATTTCTTCATGTATGAGATTACTGCATCAAGAATCTGTTTATTCTCACTGACGCCTAGGAAACAGTCTTTTGTTTCAACAATGCTGTGCGTTCTCTTTGCATAAAATCCGGCTATTATTTCACCATCCTTAGACAGCCCAATCGGATATTGTGCCTTGTTTCTGTAGCGGTATGGATTCTCCATCCCGATTATGTTTTCCGTAATGCTGTCAATATAATCTTTGTCAAAATCGCCAATCCTTACTAAGTCGCTCTTCACCTTGTTTTCTTTAAACGAAAGCTGTGCTTCATACGACATTGCCATTATCTGACAACCGCCACATTGTCTGTGGCTGTCACAAGGTGGATTTACTCTGTCTTTAGAAGGCTTTATTATTTCAACAACCCGTGCAAATGAATAGTTTTTCTTAACCTTCGTAAGTCCTGCCCTTACCGTATCTCCGATTATTGCATCCTTAACAAAAAGGGTATAGCCATCAACTTTGCCTATACCCTCTCCGGTTTCACTCATATCTGTGATTTCTACTTCTAAAATCTGATTCTTAGAATAATTCATACTTAATCCTGGTTCTTTGTAGTCTTTCTGATATTTGATTCTATAAATCTTGAATATCTCCACTCATTTTCTGATGGCTTTAAAATGTCTTCCTTAAATGTTTCAATCTTTGCATCTGTATTATCTGCAAAGCTTAATGCAACAGCTTCAATAAGTGCCGGCTTCTTTGGTGAGCCAAATTCAAGCTCCCCATGATGAGCCAAAATACAATGCTTGAGTTCTGATGCCTGCTTTTTAGGAAATCCCGGAATATCTTCAATTCTTTCGGAAACCATTTCATATCCCATAACTATATGCCCTAAAAGCTGGCCATCGTCAGTATAATCATTCATCGGAAATTCGGAAAATTCCTTAACCTTGGCAATATCATGAAGTATCGCTGCACTGATAAGCAAATCTCTGTTTAAAATATCATATGCCGATGCAAGATAATTACACAACTTTGCAACTGACAAAGTATGTTCAAGAAGTCCGCCGATAAAATTGTGATGTACAGATTTTGCGGCAGAACTCTTCTTAAACTGTCTGATAAACTCCTCATCCTTTTCAAAGAAGTCTTCAAGAAGCATTCTGTAGTAAACTGTCTTCACACTCTTAATAAGCTCTAAAAGCTCTGCGTACATTTTATCAATATCTTTGTCTGATACAGGCATGTAATTTGCCTCATCATATTCACCCTCGCGACATTTGCGCACTCGTGAAACATTTAACTGTTTTGCACCATTAAATACCTGGACGGATGCAGTAATCTCAACATAATCAAGTGCTTCAAAATCATCTATCCCGGCTGAATTAGGAGACCATATTTTTGCATCCATTGTTCCTGTTCTGTCCTGAACAATAAGATTGTCATATGGTTTTCCGTTCTTTGTAACCGCGGAAGTTTTACTTTTTACAAAATATATTTCAGAAACGTTTTCGCCATCATTCAGGCTTTCTATAAATTTCATTTAAGTGCCTCCAAATAAATCTCATACGAGAACTCAACATATCCGTCCTTACCGAGTCGTTTAACTGTAACCATAGCTGTGTCTCCCGGCTGGCATTTACTCATTGCCACTCTGTAATCGTTAAATGAGCGAATGTCCGTTGTTCCGAGCTTGACAATAACATCTCCATTCTGGATTCCGCCATTCATTGCAGGAGAATCAACTACAACCTGCTTAACATACGCGCCCTCAGGAACTTCCAGTTCTTCCATTGCCGACTTCGTAACGTCCGTTCCGATAATTCCAAGATATGCCACATCCTGACCGTTTGAGAGCTTCTCAATCTTTTGCTTAATATCAGAAATTGAATATGCATGAATCAGATTTTTAGTATCCTGTTTCGTTCCGCCCTGGAAAATAATACCAAGGACATTTCCGTCAAGGTCAATAAGTACTCCGCTTCCTTCTACTGAGCCGTATATGTCAGTAGTAATATATCTGATATTTGAATCCGCGTATTCTATTACTCTTGTGTTTGATGTGACAGTACCTACTGCCATTGAATCTTCTATACCAAGCGGTGCTCCTAGTGCAATGATTGGTGTACCGTTAAGTGTAGGAATGGTTGAATTTCCAAGCTTGGCAGTTGCATAGGCATCCTTCGTGGATTCTTCTATGTCCTCAAGTTCAACCGCGACTACTACAAGTCCTGTACTCTTATCTGCTTTTTTAACTTTTCCTTTATTCGTTTTACCGTCACAGAATGTAACTTCTATTTCCTTTGAAGTATCTAAATCATTTGCATTAGTAATGATAAGAAGCTCTTTTCCGTTATCTGCAACAATAAGTCCCGATGAAACATCACCTGTCTCATATGGATTGTTGAACCAGTCAGTGCTTTCAGTAACGCCTCTAACCTTTGTAAGTGATCTTTTCGCAACATTTGCAACATCCGATAAATCACGGTATAGCTTTTTATAATCACTTAATGTAATCTCTTCCTTCTGAATAATCAGAGTTTTGGTATTATCATCACCTGTGGTTTCCGTACTTTCTTCATTTTCATCAGTCTCTGTTTGCTCTTTAACTTCTGTATTGTTTTTATCCGGTTCGCTTATTTCTTCCTCGATTTCATTTGTTTCAGGTATTTCACCTTCCACACCGCCATCGTCTTTCACAATTTCCGAATTAACTTTTTCTTCCTGAGTCAAATTAGTCTCTTCATCCGGTTTGACCTCAGAAGTATTTACAGAAGATTCATCCTCAGGAATTGATACTAAATCAAACTTTTCAGGATTAATTTTTTCATATATTATTGGAGCAAAAATCGCAAAAATAACGCAGGCCGTTAAACCCGCAACGATTCCCATTCCAATACTTTTTATTGTATTAACTGCAAGACGTTTTTTATTAAGCGGTTTTTTCTTAATTGTCTCTGTGACAAACTCGTAATCTTTATTGTTCTCTTCACTCATATTACTACCTGTAAATAATACCGGATTCAAAAATTTACTTAAAAAAACACTCCCTAAAAGTATACTAAATATAAATGGATATAGCAATAAAGCCTTATAGAATGTATAATATACGTGCTGTTAAAGCTTTATTTAAGGAAATAAAATGAACGAAAAATCACTTAGAATTCTTGAATACAATAAAATAATCGAAATGCTTTCATCAAAGGCTCATTCTAAGGCAGGAAAGCTTCTTTGTGATGGCTTAAAACCAATAGATAACTTAAACGAAGTGATATCTTCGCTTCAGAATACGGATGATGCCCTAAAGCGTCTTTTAAGAAATGGCAATATATCTTTTGCCGGAAATAAAGATATCAGGCAGTCCCTGTTAAGACTTAAAAAAGGCAGCTCGCTTAATGCTTTAGAGCTCCTCTTAATATGTGACCTTTTAGAAGCGTCATCCAGGGTAAAATCATACCTTAAAAAAGAACACCCTGACGATGAAGACGATTCACTCGATAAATACTACGCAATGCTTGAACCTCTTACTAAGCATTCGTTGGAAATTCGAAGATGTATTATTTCAGAAGATGAAATCGCAGATGATGCAAGTAGTGAGCTTAAGGCAATCAGACGTCATATTAAAGGTACAAACGATAAAATTCATTCTGAGCTTACCCGTATGGTTAACACTACATACCGTACATATTTACAGGATGCCGTCATCACTATGAGAGATGGCAGGTACTGTATTCCTGTTAAGGCAGAGTACAAGTCAAATGTACCGGGAATGGTTCATGACCAGTCAGGTTCACAGTCGACATTTTTCATAGAACCTGCTGCCATCGTTAATCTTAATAACGAGCTTAAGCAGCTTTCAATCGATGAAGAACGGGAAGTTGGGGTCATTCTTGCAAAGCTTTCTTCGGATTTATCAGATCATCTTGATGAAATCATGACTGATTCAGAGGTTCTGACTATTCTTGATTTTATTTTTGCTAAAGCAAACCTTGCTCTTGATATGAATGCAACAAGACCTCTTTACAATGTCTTTGGCCACGTTAACCTAAAGAAAGCAAGACATCCGCTTCTTGATAAGAACAAAGTCGTTCCTATTGATATAAAGCTTGGTTATGATTTTGACCTTCTTATAATTACAGGTCCTAATACAGGCGGAAAAACAGTTGCACTAAAAACTATCGGTCTTCTGTCGCTTATGGGGCAGGCAGGGCTTTTCATTCCTGCAAAGGATGCCTCTGAGCTTTCGATTTTTGATAATATATATGCTGATATTGGTGATGAGCAAAGTATTGAGCAGTCGCTTTCTACATTCTCATCTCATATGAAAAACATCGTCGAAATATTACATGAAGCAGATGAAAAATCACTGTGCCTTTTTGACGAGCTCGGGGCAGGCACAGACCCGATTGAAGGTGCCGCTCTTGCAATATCTGTACTATCAGATCTCCATGCAAGAAAGGTTCGTTCAGTAGCAACAACTCACTACAGTGAACTTAAGGTATATGCACTTCAAGAAGAAGGCGTTGAAAATGCCTGCTGTGAATTTGACGTTGATACGCTTCGTCCTACTTACAGATTATTAATCGGAATTGCAGGTAAGAGTAACGCCTTTGCAATTTCTTCAAAGCTTGGACTTCCTTCATATATTATTGATGATGCAAAGTCACGAATTTCAAAGAAGGATGAAAGCTTTGAGGATGTATTGACAGAGCTTGAGAATAACCGTGTTATAATCGAAAATGAAAAAGCAGAGATTGAAAAATTAAAGCGTGAAATTGAACTTCTGAAGAAGGATTATGAAAATCGTCAGAAAAAGCTTTTAGAATCAAAAGATAAAATCATAAGGGAAGCGACTGAAGAGGCGCGTGAGATTTTGCAGGATGCTAAAAATACAGCGGACACTGCAATAAGAGACCTTATGAAAAAAGAAAACCGCGGCGATATCCGTTCAATGGAAAGGAATCGAACTAAGCTTAGGGAGAAAATCGACAATACAAATTCAAAGGTTTCAATAAACTCTTCTACCGTAAATAAGAAGAAAAACAAACCATCCGATTTTAAGCTTGGTGAAGATGTCCGCATAATTTCCCTTAATATGGAAGGAACAATTAATTCTTTACCTGATTCAAAGGGCAATTTGTATGTCCTATGTGGTATTATGAGAATGCAGGCCAAAATGGATGACATAGAGTTTATTGATAAGCCCGATATTATTGTTAAAGACATGAAATTCAAATCTGGCGACTTATCGAAAAAGAGTCACCAGAAATCGCTTTCAAAGGCATCAAGTATTTCGATGGAGATTAACCTTCTTGGTAAGATGGTTGATGAAGCGATTGCAGAGCTTGATAAATATCTTGACGATGCTTATTTATCTCACCTGTCATCAGTAAGAATAGTACATGGAAAAGGAACCGGCGCATTAAGAAACGCAGTTCACAACTATCTTAAAAATGTATCATATGTTAGTTCCTATCGACTTGCCGAATATGGTGAAGGCGATGCCGGTGTAACAATAGTAGAATTTAAATAACATAACAAGCAGGAGAAAAAATGGCTAAGCAGAAAATATTGATTGTTGATGATGATAACGTAATTGCAGAACTTATTCAGCTTTACCTTACAAAAGAGTGCTTTGACACTAAAATAGTTAATGACGGAGATTTGGCAATTAATGAATTTGAAAGCTATCAGCCGGATCTTATTCTTCTTGATTTGATGCTCCCTGGAATGGATGGTTATCAGATTTGTCGCGAAATAAGAGCCAAGTCAGACACTCCGATAATAACGGTTTCAGCTAAGGGTGAGGTTTTTGACAAAGTATTAAGCTTTGAGCTTGGTGCTGATGATTACATAGAAAAGCCTTTTGAGCCAAAGGAATTAATAGCGAGAATTAAAGCAGTATTGCGAAGGTGTACGCCTCAGAAAAAGGAAGAGCCTGTTCTTAACCAAAGTAATAATATTAAGCTGGTTTCTTTCCCTGACCTTGAAATTAACCTTACTAACTATACAGTTACGTATAAAGGTGAATATTTAGAAATGCCTCCGAAGGAAATTGAGCTTTTATATTTCCTGGCATCAAACCCAAATCAGGTATTCACACGTGATCAGCTCCTTGATAACATATGGGGCTATGAGTATATAGGTGATACACGTACAGTTGACGTTCATATTAAGAGAATTCGTGAAAAGCTGCCTGATAACGAAACATGGAGAGTTTTCACCGTATGGGGCGTCGGATACAAATTCGAAGCTAAAAGAAAATGAAAAAAAGAAAAACTCTTTATTTAAAGTTTATAATTACATACCTGATATTCGGTGTTTTGTCGTTTATAACAATCGCAACGTTTACTTCTTCCAAGACAACCGATTATCTTGTCAAAAACGAAGCAGCCGCCCTTTATAAGGAGGCTACTTTAATATCCAATAAATACGCTACTTACTTCTATAATGACAGCGTAAGCAGAACTGACATTGAAGATCAGCTTAGCGCAATTGATACACTCACATCTGCCGCAATCTGGATTATCAACTCAGACGGACATATAATGTACACTACAAGATATGCAAGAATTCTTAACAATACAATTGAGAATTTTGATCCGGTCTCTGATATCGGAACCTACAGTGTAAATGATTTTTACGGTATCTTTCCTGAAAAGACTCTGAGTGTTTTTTCACCAATCACTTATAATTACACAGTTCCCGGATATGTAGTCATCAACTATCCGATGGAAAGTATAATGGAAAAGCAGGAAAAAATTATGCTTATTTCATATATTACTCTCGGAATAGTTTTCATTTTATCTACAATAATTCTTATCGTTTTTACTGATGCCGTTTATATTCCTCTTAATCAGGTAACTACTGCTGCCGAAAAATATGCAGAAGGTGATTTGAAATACACCTTTGATGTTAACAGAACAGATGAAATGGGATATCTTTGTGCACAGCTAAATTACATGGCAAGCCGTCTGTCAGAACAGGAAGATAACCAGAAGAAATTTATTGCAAACGTATCTCATGATTTCCGCTCTCCTCTTACTTCTATAAGAGGATATCTTGAGGCTATGGTTGACGGAACAATTCCGCCTGAAATGCACGATAAATATCTTAGTATCTTGTTAAACGAGACAGAAAGACTGACTAAGCTTACTAACTCGCTTCTAACACTAAACAACCTGAATACTACGGGCATGGTTTTGGAAATTACCGACTTTGACATTAACAAAGTTATTAAAGATACAATAGAAACATTTGAAGGAACATGCAAAAACAAAATGCTTAAAGTCAATCTTGTCCTCTCGGGAAAAGAGCTCTTTGTGTCTGCAGATATGACAAGAATACAGCAGGTGCTGTATAACCTTATTGACAATGCAATTAAATTTTCAGATAACGAAAAGACAATCAAGATCGAAACAACAGAGAAAAACGATACCGCTTTTGTGTCTGTTAAGGACGAAGGAATCGGTATTCCAAAGGACAGCTTAAAACACATATTTGACCGTTTTTATAAAACCGATTTATCACGTGGTAAAGATAAAAAGGGTACAGGTCTTGGTCTCTCAATAACAAAAGAAATAATAAAAGCCCACCATGAGAACATTAACGTTATCTCTACGGAGGGCGTTGGTACTGAGTTCATTTTCACTCTTCCAAAATCAAAGGAAGAAGATATATAATTACCAGTCATTAAGTCTGTGAAGAGTTCCTTCAAGATTCATATTTATAAATCCGTTTTGTCTTAATGCTTCAAATAAAATAATAGCAACCGAATTAGACAGATTAAGCGATCTTATTTCTTCAAGCATAGGAATTCTTATACATGTATCTTTATAATCAACAAGTATTTCCTCAGGTATTCCCCTGCTTTCAGGACCGAACATTATATATGCATCACTGTCATATTTAACGTCACTGTAACACTTCTTAGCCTTTGTAGTAGCCATAAATATTTTTGGATTATTATTTTTTTCAAGAAAATCACTGAAATTAACGTACCTGTGCACGTCAAGATTCTTCCAGTAATCCATACCTGCCCTTAATAGTGCCTTTTCCGATAAGGAAAATCCTATTGGGTCAATCAAATGTAAAGTCGTACCCGTTGCATAACAGGTACGACCAATATTTCCGGTGTTCGCCGGAATTTCCGGCTCAAATAATACAATGTTCATTAATTCATTCTTTCAATTAAATGTTTCTGTTTTCTCTTAAGCCGTTAATGAAATGCTCCATTCTTCCCATAGCTATTTTAAGTTTTTCAATAGAGTAAGCATATGAAATTCTTAAAAAGCCTTCGCCACAGTCTCCAAATGCCGTTCCCGGAACAACTGCAAGATTCTCAGCATCAAGAAGAGCAAAAGCAAATTCCTCAGATGTCATATTGAATTCCTTAATGCAAGGGAACACATAAAATGCCCCAAAAGGCTCAAAGCATGGAAGACCCATTTCCTTAAATGCATTCATTAAGAAATTTCTGCGCTGATTATATGATTCACGCATTTTTGCAACATCTTCATCACCATTTTTAATTGCTTCAACTGCTGCATACTGTGATGTAGTAGGCGCACACATAATCGCAAACTGGTGAATCTTAGTCATCTGCTCAATTATCGTTTTAGGACCACATGCATATCCAAGTCTCCAGCCTGTCATGGCATATGACTTTGAAAAGCCGTTAATCAATATTGTTCTTTCCTTCATTCCCGGTAAAGATGCTATGCTTACATGGTCTTTTCCGTATGTCAGCTCTGAATATATCTCGTCTGACATAACAAAAATATCTTTTTCTATACAAATCTTTGCAATATCCTCAAGGTCTTTTCTTTCCATAATTGCACCTGTCGGATTGTTAGGGAAAGGAAGAATAAGAACCTTTGTCTTGTCGGTAATTGCGTCTAATAACTCTTCCTTTGTAAGTCTGAACTCATTTTCGTTTTTAAGTTCAATTATTACCGGTACTCCTCCTGCAAGTATGGTGCAAGGCTCATATGATACGTAGCTTGGCTGAGGAATTAAAACCTCATCGCCCGGATCAAGCATTGCACGTAATCCGATGTCAATTGCTTCAGAGCCTCCTACCGTTATTATTATTTCGCTCTTTGGGTCATAGCATACATCAAATCTTCTCTTTAAATAATTGTTAATCTCTTCTCTAAGTTCAATAAGACCTAAGTTAGATGTATAAAAAGTTTTTCCCTTTTCAAGTGAGTATATGCCCTCATCTCTTATATGCCACGGAGTATCGAAGTCAGGTTCACCAACACCTAAAGAAATAGTATCTTTTCTTTCGCTGGCAATATCAAAAAACTTTCGAATTCCGGAAGGCTTTATTTCTGTAATTGTTTTTGATAATGGATTTCTCATGGTGTCATCATAATCCTTTCATCTTCGTACTTCTGATGCATGATTGTGCCGTGATCTTTGTACTTTTTAAGTATGAAATGAGTTGTAGTACTTAAAATAGAATCAAGTGTTGAAAGCTTCTGGGATACAAACATTGAAATTTCCTTTAATGACTTTCCTTCAATTGAAACTAACAAATCAAAGCCACCTGACATAAGATAGCATGCATTTACTTCCGGGTATTTATAAATTCTCTCGGCTATTTCATCAAAGCCTTTGTCACGCATAGGAGTCACTCTTACTTCAATAAGAGCATTAACCCTTTCTTCCGTAACCTTTTCCCAGTCAATAATTGTATGATAGCCGCAAATAATTCCTTCCGCTTCCATTTTCTCAAGCTCGTTCGCGACATCTATCTCTGTCATACCAAGAAGTATGGCCAGCTCCTTTAAATCAACCCTTGAATTTTTCTCAATGAAGTTAAGAATTTTTTCTCTCATCATTTTCTCCTTTCCTTTTGGAAATATTATATTAATACATCAGTATCTTAAGTTATTATGACCTTTCTCATCATTAAGAAGTCTGTCAATCGGCGTAAGATACCTGATTTCATCCTGATTAACAATTATTCGTTTTTTGTCGTTGGTTTCATAACCTATTACGGATGACATTATACCATTACTGGCAAGAATGTCGCTAAGCTCATAGGCATTTTCGGTACGAATAATAAATGAGCCCTTTGATGGATAGGTATATGGATTTACATCTGCCCATTCACATATTTCAACCGTTTCCTGTCTTATTGATATCTTGTTTAAATCAATGCTGAGTCCTGTGTCAAACCGTTCAGCCATCTCCCACAGTGTTCCGAATATACCCGTGTCAGAAATCTCAACAATACATTCATCATTAACATCAAAACAAGATTTCTTAATCACCTCAATAATACTATCACGAGTTAGCATTTCTCTTCCAGTCATTTCATCGGTAAGTGATAAGAATCTATTAGAAAACCTGCATTTTAGTGCAGGTTTTTCTTTAATAATAATATTATGTGTAGCCTCAAGTGCCACATATCCTGCATATATAATATTCATCATTGTCCCATCGCCGCGGCGGCCTGTGCAGCAGCAGTAAGTGATGCTATTGTCTGCTTGACAAAGTCAATGCTTCCCGTAGCTATAGCGGCATCCATAGTAGCAACAACATTTGCATCCATTGCACCTGTTCCAACTGTAGCTGTTCTAGGCGACGGATGATATGTACTCTTATTAATCTTTATTCTCTCTGTCTCAACACCGTCAACCTTAACTATTTTCCATAGTTCACCGGTGTATCCGATATGTGCAGACTGTGTTGAAATAAATCCGACAGGCTTTGACGGATCTGCAATGATTTTCTCCCCTTCAGGCTCTGTCTTTGATGTCTCAACACTTTCAAATTCTACGGTTCTTCTTGGATCTCTTGTATCCTTTCCATATATATTAAATGTTATCTTCTTTTCATCTGTAGTATAACCTTCAATATATATTGGATATTCCGTATTATTTGTAAATTTAAAGTCTTTATATGTTCCTGCAATTGCAGCATCAGAGCTTAAATCAACGTAAGTAACTACCATCGAATGAGGTGAACGCTCATCGACCTGTAATTCAGAACGTATTACCGCATTATAAAGAGTGGAGCTCACCTGACATATTCCACCGCCAAGCGATTCTACAACCATACCGTTAAGGTACGAACCTGCCATGAAATAGCCGTTTTCCTCTGTAAACGGACTTACAGAATTATACATTGAGAACTGCTCTCCCGGATAAAGAACCGTACCGTTAACATGTCTGCAGCCTGTATTGACGTTTCCCGACCTGTCCTGAGAAGAAGTCTTAAAGCTTGTAGTATATGTTCCAAGTATGTCAGTCATCTGAGAAAGTGCCTCTTCATCAATATCTGACTCATAAACATCTGTTGTAAGTGCAACATACAAATCGCCTTCTCCGATATTTGAGAGCACACTCATTATATCACTAACAGATTTTGCTACGTTTATTTCGACTCCTGCCACGCCCTGGCTTTTTATAACAAAGTGTCCATCTACACGTTCAATGACTGCATTTGTCGGTCTTATATTGCTTCTGTTCGCCTCTTCATTAATGAGCTCTGTGATTTTTTCCCTGTCAAAATCAAGCTGAACATCATAAACCTTCGGACTCTTCTTCAAATCACAAATCGTTTTATATTGCTCGATGAGATTTCCGCCTTTACCAAGTCCCATCGCATCAATGATAATGTCTTTATTGCCCCATTTAATTCCTAAATCTGAAAGCGGGAACTGAACAATGTTTTCATTAATGGATTCTATTGCAAGATTTCTGCTTGAAACTAAATCCACATAGCCGTTAACAGCGTTCAATGCCTGCTTATATGTCATACCTGAAATATCAATGCTTCCCGCATACACTCCGTCAATAATTGTGCCCGGGATGTCTTCAATTTCCTCTTCTGCCTTTTTATTGAAATCTTCCACATATATGTCATCTAAAAATCCGGCATATTCTAAATTAAATCCTACAGGGTCAGAAATAGAGGCTCCACCTATTGCAATGTCAAATGATGCAGCCGTATCAAGTGCGTTAACACAACAAATCAGTGTCGTCGCGCTAATTAATGAAATTAATGACTTATAAAAACATTTCATATTTCCTCATAGAACATTTATTTAAAGTAATGATACTACCATTGGGACAACCATGGCAATTACTAAAATTAATACAATAATGGCAGAAATAATTTGCTTTTGTTTTTGTTTTTTCATAAAATATACCTCATATTGATTATAATTAAGGAAGAACACTATGTTTCCTATATTTTTTCTATTTGTAATATTTGCTCTCATAACGTTTCTATATATGAATAAGAGCAACAACAGTCTGTCAAAAGAAAAGGAAGAATTCCTCGAAAGAGAGCGGGCCGCTAACAGCGTGCGCAAAATGCCTCTTACCGATTTAGAATACATTGATGTAGACTTAAGTTCTCTTCCTAAAATAGAAACAGATGATGAATATATATTGGAGCGCCTTAATACGCTTAACCGTTTAGCTTCTGACGATGTAAAAATAGCCAATCTTTCTTCTTACACCAACACGGAACTGAAGCTTAAATACGGTGTTGCAAATTTGACACTTCTTACAGAATACGACCAGAATTTCACGACTCTGTGCCGTTGTCTTTACGAGATATCAAAACGTCTCTATGATTTAAAAGACATCGAAAAAGCAAAGGCTTATCTTGAGTACGGAATAATTTGTAAAACTGATTTAAAGCTTCATTATACTCTTTTGGCAGATATATACGAAGAAAATCTACAGTATAAAGAAATAGTATCTCTTATTTCAAGCGCAAAAACTGTTAATTCTGCTCTTAAGACTTCTCTTATAAAGGATCTTGAAGAACGACTTAAAGGTACAAATTATTCGGCTGATGATGAAAAGACACCTCTTGAAGACATCAGCTTAAGCTAAGCTATCTTGCCTTAACATACTCAATTATCTTAGGCATTACCTCAAACATATATTTATCAAATCGTTCAACACTTCCGATGATGAGGACATCAGCATCCTTAAAATCATCCTTAACCTCGTCAAGTGCGTTTCTGTGTGCAACGCAAAGTGTCGAGTAATCCTGTGACAAATAAGGTATCATTGCGAGTCTGAATGAGTCTCCTATCATTAACACCTTTTCATTATTCGGATTATTTGATGTTGAGCGGTATACGTTTGACGGAAGAATAAAACTCTTTTCACCTTCAAACCAGTTCACGGTATACTCAGGCTTATAGAAAATAACGTAATCCGTATCGTTTACATACATATCGGCATCAAGACTTCCGGTATCGATCAGACCCTTCTGCGTGAACTTGGTAGGTAGCACTTCAAGGTCGTTAATGTTAGTAGTTTCAATGCCCATCTTCTCATATAGAGCCATTAATCCGACAAAAGCACCTGCCTGTGTCCAGTGAGTGTCATAAGGGAAATACATTTCGTAATATTTCTTTCCTGCCTTCAATTCATCTATCGGATATACAAAGTCAACGTCTGTATTTTCCATCATATATTTTGCAAATACATCTTCTCTTTTTTCAGTTGTCTTAACAGAATAGCTTGGCATATATTCAGGATATACCTGCTCTTTATTCGGCATAATCATCATACCAAGCTTTATGCCCTTTTCATCGCAGGCATCTTTAAGCTCCTGACAAAGAGAAGCCCATTCTTTCATTTCTTCCTCGCTTAATATGTTTGTGCCGCTGTAATATGCGATACTGTTATCACCCGCATAGTAAAGCCAGTCAGACCTTCCCTTTATTACTCTTCCTTCGCCCTCATTCGGCGGTAGATATGTTGTATCGATAAGCTTTTCAGAAAAGTCCGTCTTTAAAAATCTTCCGCAGTTTTGACATCTCTTAAGAGTGTATCCATACGTTTCATAGGAAGGCTTAATAATATCTATTACTATATACTCATGAATACCTTTTGCTTCAAGCTCAGCTGCCTTTTCTATAGAGGTAGGCTCTTCATTTTCCGAAACATCAACTGATTCGGCTTCCTTTTCGTCTCCGAGTATTTCATCAACATCTTTATTTGATGAAACCTCAATATTCTCCATTGAGCCCTTTTGTCCGATTGCCTCAATAAGAACAGGTTGTATTCTGTTCTGATATACATACTCAAGCTTAGAATTAGCCTTTCTGTATTTAAGGATAATTTTACTTCTAAACGGAACCCTGTCGTTATAATACTCCTCTAATTCAGACGTTAGGTTTTTAAGTGTAACGTCTTCATCAATCTCACAGATAGCTCTGTTCTCAGATAGTTCTTCAGTCGAAGACGTATTGTCACGTAATGAAAAAACACCAAGCAGAGTCCAGACAATAGTTGGAACCGTAATAAGAGCAACAAATATTATAATTTTAATCTTTTTTGCAAAATCACTCAT
>SAMEA3663085__coassemble_144_pt1 | contig 35444 bp, 32 predicted proteins | sample SAMEA3663085__metabat2_high_PE_005 | metagenome-assembled genome bin SAMEA3663085 (sample SAMEA3663085) | pig gut metagenome | biome: pig gut; feature: pig-associated habitat; material: faeces | place: France | collected 2012 | reverse complement strand
CATACACTAATGCACCAATCTGTGCGCCATCAAAACTTTGAGGGATATTTGAAAGTACAAGGCCTTTATTAAAAACACCTCTTGCAATAAGCCCGCCTCTGTTTGCTCCTTCATTTAGCAGGGCAAAGCTGCTCTCTCCCTTATACTTAACCACCCATCTTACATTACTTGTATATTTGTTAAAGTCATATGTTATCGTTGTTGACGAAAGTGGCTTTACGTCAATACTCCCCGGAATGTTTGTTGCTGCACCTCGGTAATCTACAATTTTAATATCACCTATATATGCTGCCGGAGAAAAGTTCCTGCCACAATGTGGGCAGATTGGATGTTCACCTTTACAGACGACTTTAATTCTTCCGTTAGAAGATCTCTTATTCGTTACATCTATAAAAGATTTATTAAATGTAGTATTACATTCCCCATCTATTATAGTGTGTATGATATCACGACTCGACCAGATATCATTGACAAAAATATCGAAAACATTATCAATGGCTTGTAATTCTGCACTGGCACAACACGGTTTTCTAAAAAACGTGTATGAAACCTGTACTTCATCAGCTCTGGACATATCCGCTGTCACTGTTCTATAGTCTGTTCCATAAATTGTTATTCCTCCCTGAAATATTCTGACAAGATTCCTGTTTTCATCTATATATGTCTCGCTGACATTGTTGTTAATAGCCGCATATGTACTTTCATAAGATACAAGTATAGCAGTGAGTGTCATAATAAAGCATATCAAATATTTAATTAATCTTTTCATTTCTTAAATTATCCTCCTGAATTAGTTTTCTACTTCTGCTTTCATAAGATCTGCCATTTTCTCTTCATTTCCGTCAAATGAACTCATTTTATTGCAGACCGTTATATATCCATTGACTTCCGGAAATTTATCTGTGCTTAACCTGCTAAAATAAACCTTTGCTCTCGCATAATCCTTTTCCGTGTAAAAATAATATCTTGCAACTTCGTATGAATATTTTTCATCACTCTCTTTATCAAGGAAGTTTCCGTCGATATATCCACATATTATTCTTATGGCTTCTCTTGAATATTCACCATTTTCCATATTTTCAGATACATTTTTTATCATTTCCGTTCTGTATTCTTCCTTAAGCTGCCTATTACTTTTTTCATATGCGAAGAACACAAGAAATATAAAAAGAATACTTACAATACACGTGATTACAGCAACAGGCAAAGCCCCCTTTTCCCTTCTTTTCCTTCTGTTAAGATATTCTTTTATCTGATTTATTGAAGGTCTTGATTCCATATCTTCTCTTATACATAAAAGAATTAACTGCTTAATACTTTTACCTATTCTCATTGAATTGATTTTCTTTCTCTGGATGCTTAAATCCGAATCGGGCTTTTTCCCTGTAAGCATTTCATAAAGAGTCATACCAAGTGCAAATATATCGCTCTTTTCCGAAAGTCTGGCACCTTCAATGTATTGTTCGGGTGGAGAATATCCAATGCTTCCGATACTTTTACTTTTAAGAAGTATGCTTCCGGCAATTCCAAAATCAATTAATCGAATACTTCCGTCAGGTCTTATCATTATGTTCGCCGGCTTCATATCAAGATATAAAATTGGATTATCACGTGTATGAAGGTATTCAAGCGCATACAAAAGCTCCTTAAAATAACTTAATGCCACTTCAACGGGTAATGCGCCATTTGTCTTAAGATATGATGATAATGTCTGTCCCTCAATATAATCTGTTACGATGCATATTTTGCCATCTTCTATAAATGCATCGGATATCCCGGGGAACATGTAATAGTCAAGCGACTTTAAAAGCTCAATTTCGGGATTGGATATTGAACCGTCGCTTGATAAATTTGAATAAAATAATGTGCTCTCTGAAAGCTTTTTTACAGCCCACTTTTTATTAATGTTTTTGTCAACGCAAAGATAAACACTGGACATTCCGCCTGTGCCAATCTTTTTAATTATTTTGTATCTCTTGGAAAAATACGCAGAATTATACAAGGTAAATCCTTTCTGCGTTCTCCTGTTCCTCCCTGGAAAATTAGCGAAACCGCTATGAATTGATAATGTGTGTGTGAATACTATAATTTATTAACTATACAAAGTCAATACAAAAAATAAAAATCGGGATAAAATTTTATCCCGATTTATGTAAACTAAAATTCCCAACAATAATATAACCTTAATATTACCGGACAATTCTCATAATGTCGTTATAAAGAACAAATACCATAAGAAGCATCAAAAGTGCCATTCCGACAAAATTTATAGCTCCCTCAACGTTTTTATTGACAGGCTTTTTCGTCACCGCTTCAATGATTAAGAATATAAGCTTGCCGCCATCAAGTGCCGGAAACGGAAGCAGATTCATAACTCCTAAGTTTGCAGAAATAAGAATCAAAAGATCCATTAACGAAAGCAATACTGCCTTAAATCCATATTCCGACGCCTCATCATAAACATCAGAAACAGTTTGTGTGATGCCAACAGGGCCGGAAAGTTCATTAACTGATATGATACCTGTAAACAGCATCTTGAGACTTGATAAGGTAATCTTCACCCAGTACCTGACATTTAAGAAGCTATACTTAATTATCTGAAGAGGCGAAGGATTCTCAACCCATTCCCCAAACGAAATACCCATCATCATTCTGCCGTATTCTTCGCTGTACTCAGGTGTAACAACTATATCAAGCGTCTTTCCATCACGATTAATTTTAAGTGATAACGGCTCACCATTATTGTACATTGTTGCAAAGGTCACCTCGTTGTAGAAATACACTTTACTACCGTCAACCTTAACAATTTCATCGCCCGCCATAAGGCCTGCACTCTCAGCAGGGCTGCCTTTTGACACCTCTGTAATGGCTGTGTTTGAGTATCCGACAGAGCCGATTACAAAAAGCGAAAATACAAATGCAAGAATAAAATTAAATATTGGACCTGCAAGAATTGTTGCCATTCTTGAATAAACGCTTGCATTTAGATATGAACATTCCTCAGGCTTATCAATATCCTCTTCGTCCATAAACACACAGGCGCCGCCAAACGGAATAAGCTTAAGTGAATACACCGTATTCCCTTTCTTTTTAGAGATGATGTTCGGTCCGATACCTACGAAAAACTCCTTTACTTCGATTCCGTTAGCCCTCGCAATTATGTAATGCCCAAATTCATGAACTACAATAATCAGGCAAATAATAAAAAGTGAAAGTAATATTTTAAATACTGACATAAACTATCCCTTATTAAAGCTCTTTCTTATAAACTCCCTCGTATCCCTCTCGACACTTAATACTGTATCGATGTCAGGATTACTTATAACCGTATGACGGTTCATTGATTCCTCGATGATTCGATATATATCAAGAAATCCTATCTTTTTATTCAAAAACATCGCTACGGCTTCTTCATTTGACGCATTGAACACTGTTGGCATACTGCCGCCAAATTCAGCTGCCTCCATTGCAAATTTAAGCCCCTTAAATGTATCCATATCAGGCTTTTCAAAAGTTAATGATTTCATCTCAAAAAAGTCAAGCTTTTTAGCATCAAGAAATCTTCTGTCAGGATAAAACAGTGCATACTGAATAGGAAGTCTCATATCAGGACATCCAAGCTGTGCAATAACTGCTGTATCCTCGTATTCAACCATTGAATGAATGACACTTTGCGGATGTACCACTACTTGAATCATGGAGACATCAACATCAAAAAGCCAAGCTGCTTCCATAACTTCAAGGCCTTTATTTACAAGAGTTGCTGAATCAACTGTGATCTTTTGTCCCATTGCCCAGTTTGGATGCTTAAGTGCATCTTCCAAAGTGACGTTTTTAAGTTCCTCATAAGACTTACCCCTAAAAGGTCCTCCGGATGCAGTAAGAAGAATTTTAGAAATTCTCTTTCTGTTTTCTCCGTTCATTGACTGGAATATTGCACTGTGTTCCGAATCAACAGGAAGAAGCGATACCTTATGTTCCTTAATCAGAGGCATTATTATATGTCCTGCTGTTACGAGTGTTTCTTTGTTCGCAAGGGCAATGTTTTTGCCTGCCTTAATTGCTGCAATTGTCGGCTTGATTCCTATCATACCAACCATTGATGTCACAACTGTGTCCACATCGTCAAATGTAGCCGCTTCAATCATTCCATCCATACCCGATAGAACTTTTACACCGGTGTCTGCTATTTTTATCTTAAGCTCATTTGCCTTTTCTGCATTGTATAAAACCGCGATTTCAGGCTTAAACTCACGTATCTGTTTTTCTATTAATTCAACGTTAGAGCCTGCAGCAAGCACTTTAATTTTAAGCTCGTCAGTATTATTTCTCACAATATCAAGTGTCTGTGTTCCTATTGAACCTGTCGAGCCAAGAACTGCTATATTTTTCATTGTATCTCCTAATCAAAGTATAATAAGCGAAAGCACGTAAACGATAGGTGCAACAAATATTACACTGTCAAATCTGTCAAGTATTCCGCCGTGTCCCGGTATTAAATTGCCATAATCCTTAATGTCGTTGTTACGCTTAATTGCAGATGCGAATAAATCTCCGACCTGTGAAAAGCAGGCACCAACAAGGCAGATTATCATATACTCTGTTGCATAATTATTACCTGAAAAAAGTTTATGCTGAACAAAATATCCGAATATAAAGGCTACAATAACTGAGCCGACTACACCACCGATTGCACCTTCAACTGACTTTTTAGGTGACAGTACAGGTGCCATTTTATGCTTTCCGAAATTGCAACCGACAAGATATGCACATGTATCACAAATCCATGAGCTTATGAATATAAGCCAGAAAAGGTACTTTCCGCCGTTAAGACATCTGATTAAAAAAATTGATGTTACAAATAACGGTGTATAAAGTGCCCCGACTATTGCATATGATACCTGCTTAAAATCAAAGCGTTTAAATGTAAACACATAAATTAACGCCATCACAGTAATAACCGCAAATACATATAACGCCGATGCCGACAGATAGCTTAATGTATTAACAAGACCTATCATATCCGTGATTTCAATATAACCGGACAATGAATCGGGAAATGCATTTTTCATTGCAAAAGACCTTGCAGAAATAAGCGGTGCAAACGTTCCTGACATCAAAAAATAAATAATGCACATTACCATTCCTGCAATAGCAAGCATATTATCCTTTTTATCTTTAGCGTTTTTGTCATATAAGCCTACTGCCATATATAGTTCTTTCATTCCAACAAAAGCAACTACAACACAAAAAATCAGTATTGCAAAGCCTCCAACAAGTCCTGCTAAAAGCAGAATTGCAACTAAAATGACCGAGCTTATGACTCTTGTAACAAAATCTTTATTCTTCATCTACTTTACCAAATCTTCTCTTCCTTAAGTTAAAGCTTTCAATTGCCTTTGTAAGCTCTTCCTTAGTAAAATCAGGCCAGTGTACATTTGCAAAATAAAATTCGGAATATGCAAGCTGCCACAAAAGGAAATTAGATAATCTCTGCTCTCCGGACGTTCTTATCAGAAGATCCGGATCAGGAATTCCCTTTGTATCAAGGTAGCTCTCAAATAGTTCCTTAGTAACAGGTCCCTTTTCGATAACGCCTGTTTCCATATCTTTAAATATTTTATTCATTGCTCTTAACATTTCATCCTGGCTTCCATAGTTAAGCGCAATGTTGAATTTAAGTCCTGTATTGACTTTAGTATGCTCTTCAAGTTCTGCAATCGATTTAATCAAATCATCATCAAGACGGGAAACATCACCGATTATGCGCACACGCATATTATTTTTGTCGGCTGTCTTAATACATGTCTTTAAATAATTACGAAGCAGGGACATAAGTGCATCAACCTCATCCTTAGGTCTTTCCCAGTTCTCTGTCGAAAAAGCATATACCGTAAGATATTCAATACCCATTTTATACGCTTCTTCACAAATGATTTCAACGTTTTTCGCACCCTGCTTGTGACCAAGGTTTCTAGGCATTCCTTTTGCCTTAGCCCATCTTCCGTTTCCGTCAAGAATTATTGCAACATGTTTTGGAATATTCATAGTCTCTTCTCTCAATAAACAAACGTCACCCGATTTCTCGGATGACGTAAAATTTTATACTGTTAAAATGTCCTTTGACTTTGCATCAACCATATCGTCTACTGTCTTAATAAACTTATCAGTTAATTTCTGCAGTTCATCCTCGAGCTGTTTGATTTCATCCTCTGAAATGTCTTCACTCTTTGCAAGCTTCTTGAAAGCATCATTTCCGTCTCTTCTGATATTTCTAATTGCAACCTTATCGGCTTCACCCTTCTTCTTAACATCCTTAACGAGTTCCTTACGTCTCTCTTCTGTAAGCTCAGGGAATACAAGTCTTATTACCTGTCCGTCGTTAGTAGGATTGATTCCGATATCAGACATCTGGATTGCCTTCTCGATTTCCTTAAGAAGTGACTTTTCCCAAGGCTGAATAACGATAATTCTAGGCTCAGGAATCGAGATGTTGCCAACCTGCTGAACAGGTGTAGGTGTTCCGTAATAATCAACCTTAATTCTGTCAAGAACATGTGGGTTAGCTCTTCCTGCTCTTATTGTGGCAAACTCTGACTCTAAGTGGTCAATAGTCTTCTGCATTTTATCGTTATATTCTTTAATCTGTTCTTTCATACCGTTCTCCTGTATTAATGTATTATACTGTAACCTTAGTTCCGTTGAATTTACCGTTGATAGTATTCACAATGCTGTTCTCTTCATTTAGCGAGAATACATACATCGGCATTTTGTTTTCCATTGCAAGAATCGACGCTGTCAGATCAACTACCTGTAGCTTCTTGTCTATTACCTCCTCAATGGAGATTTCGTCGTATTTAACAGCATTCTTATCAATCTTAGGATCTGCCGAATATACTCCGTCAATTGCCTTGGCAAGCAAAATTGCATCCGCATCAACTTCAATCGCCCTTAACAAAACGCCTGTATCGGTTGAAAAGTAAGGATGACCCGTTCCGCCTGCAAAGAATACTACCATTCCCTTTTCAAAATACTTATTGGCTCTGTCTTTTGAAAAAAGCTTTGTAAATGAACCGCACTCGAAAGGAGTAAGAATATTAGTCTTCATTCCTACAGATCTGAATATTTCAGATACGTAAATACAGTTCATAACCGTTGCAAGCATTCCAATCTGGTCTGCCTTAGTACGATCGATATTCTCAGAGCTTCTGCCTCTCCAGAAATTGCCACCGCCAATGACAATTCCTACTTCAGTTCCAAGTTCAACGATTTTTTTAACCTGAAGTGCAACACCTCTGACAGTCTCTTCGTCAAATCCGGTCTTCTTCTCTCCTGCAAGTGCTTCACCGCTAAGCTTAAGTAATACACGTTTCATAAAGATATCTCCTAAATGGATTATTATTTTGTAGTCTTAGCCTTACTAACCGGCTTTTCAGCCTTGTCATCACCAAAGAAGCTCTTAGGTGAGATATCACCATAACACTGTGAGCAAAGACCCTCGATTGTAGCACCGTTGTTAATCTGGATTGACTTAGACTTAATGTTACCCATTATAATTGCTGTTGCATCAAGGATAACAGGTCCCTGTACATCAATATCACCCTTAACAGCGCCTGCGATAACAGCAGCTGTAGCTGTGATGTTGCCTCTTACTACTGTACTTGGTCCTACTTTAACAGAACCGTTACACTTAATGCTTCCGACAATCTTGGCACCGTCTGCAAATACTTCTTCAGCTGTTGAGTTACCTGTAATTTCTCCAGTAACTTCAAGTCTGCCTTCAATTGAGATATTACCGTTAACAATACCCTGTACATCAAGCGAACCTTCAGATGTAATATCACCTGTAACATTCATTCCCTTGATTACAACACCTACTTCCATAGCCTTGATATTCTTAACTGTATTAATAGGAGCTTCCTTAATTACTTCAGGTTCACCAAAAATCGGAGCTGCTGTAACTTTCTGTTCTTCAGGTACTGAAGGTTCCGGAGCAAATACCGGTTCAACAGTTGAAACGCTCTCGCTAACCTGTGGTGAGACCTGTGCCTGCTCAAATACAGGAGCCGGCTCTGTCTTAATAATTTCCTCTGCCTTAGGAGTGTCTACTTCCGTCTTAACCTCATCGATATTTTTAAGCATATCAGCAAGCTCATCAGGATTAAAACCTGTATCCGGTTCTTCTACTACATTCGCTTCCTCTTCAGGAGTAGCTGACGTGTTGTCTTCCGGCATAAGCTCGTTAACTGCCTGTGATAAATCCTCTTTAAAATCTTTGAAAAAACTCATTTCAAACCTCCGTATATTAACTATAGTTACTCTGTCAGTTCACTTGTATGATGAATCTGCTCTGAATTCTCATCGAGTGGAAGTATTTCAACTCCGATACTCTGAAAATAATCAATGATGTCAGGAAGAGCTTCAACCGTAGTAGCCTTTTCAGGAAGGTCATGCATTAAAATTACCGCATTTTCATATGCTAATGCCCCCTGAGTGCATCTTCTGACTATTTCTTCTTTTGGAAGTCCGTAAGTGGACGAAGCATCTCCGCTTACAACATTCCAGTCGAAATATTTAATATCCCGTTTATTTAATTCTTCGGCAAGCACATTAATATCTGTCCTTGAAACAGTATTCGAGCTTCCGCCCGGGAATCTGTAAAGCTTACTCATAATTCCTGTCTGTTCATAAATCAGGAGCTGAATCTTCTCTACATCATATATAAAGGAATCCGTATCCTTATATATTTCATCGTATTTATGTGTGTAGGAATGCATTCCGATTGAATGTCCTTCATCTACTATTCTCTTATACATAGGAGTAGTAGTATCTGAAAGCCTTCCTACTACGAAAAACGTTGCTTTAACGTTCTTCTCTTTTAATATGTCAAGAATCTTTGAGGTATTGGAGCTTGGCCCGTCATCAAATGTAAGATATACTCTCTTAAGTGCTATCTCTTCATTTTCAGTAGGTGCATTCGTTTTCTCATCAGGTGATTCGGACGCCTCATCCAAACTGTATAACGTATCAATTTCAGGCTCTGTTGCTGTTTCATCAACAACCTCTATACTCTCTGTATTCTCTTTTTCAATTTTCTCAATACTGATTGTCTCACTGTCTGTTCCTGTAGGAAGCGGATTAGACTTCTTAGGCTCATAGAGCTTAGTCGATTCCGTTATGACATTAACACGCTCCTTAGCATATGAGAGCTCTGTTATCTGCTTCTCAAGCTTATTAAGCTTTGCAAACAGGATAATGCATAAAACAGACGGAAAAAGAATTGCAATCACAATCAGTGCTATTATTACCCTTTTTATTCTGCGTACTCTGGCACTTCTATCTATACTCCCCGTACCTAGAGTCTTATTCACTTTTATTTCCTTTCCACATTAAAATATTCTCCACGATATAATAACACAAACTATGTAAAGATTCTATGTATTTTTATCAATACATATGTTATTTATAGCGTATTTTGGGGCTTTATGTTATGTCTACCATATTCACATTATCTTGACTTTGTTAGCATTTACAGATAAAATTTACTACGTAGTATTGTAATATTTTATAAAAAGGAGTGAACTTACTTGGATCCCACTGGAGCGATACAAATCTTATCATTACTAATACTGCTTTTGCTTTCCGGATACTTTTCATCTGCGGAGACAGCATATACGGCAGCTAACGAATTAGGTCTTAAGGAAGAAGCGGAGAACGGCAAAAAGCAGGCCGTAATAGCTCTTAAGCTTCTTGACAACAAATCAAAGCTCTTAAGCGCAATTTTAATTTTTAACAATATAGTTAACCTGTCAGCATCTGCACTTACTACTACTATAGCTATGAAATATCTTGGTAGTGCCTACATTGCACTTGCGACCGGTATTCTTACTTTCATTCTTCTGATTGTCGGAGAAATTACCCCTAAAACAATTGCAACAGTAAAAAGTGAAACAATTGCATTAAAATATGCATCGGTTCTCTATCTTGTTGTTAAATTGCTAACTCCTGTTATTTTTATAGTAGACAAGTTTTCAAGGGCATTTCTTAAACTGTTTAACGTTGATCCTGATGCAGCAAGAGAAGCAATGACTGAGTACGAGCTTCGTTCAATTGTTGCAGCCTCACATGAAGACGGTGTAATTGAAACAGAAGAACGTCAGATGATTGACAACGTGGTTGATTTTGGAGACTCATGTGCTAAGGATGTTATGATTCCACGTGTCGAAATGTGTTCAGTAAGTATTGAGTCTACATTTAACGAACTTAAGGAAGTGTTCTTTGACAAGAAATACACACGTATTCCTGTATATGATGAAACTCCTGATAACATAGTCGGAGTCCTCAATATGAAGGATCTTCTCTTCTATCAGAACTATGATGGCTTCAACATACGTTCAATAATGCGTGAGCCAAACTTTACTTTCGAATATAAAAAGACTTCTGACCTCCTTATGGAGATGAGAGAAAATACAATCCCTATGATTTTTGTACTTGATGAATACGGTGCAACAGTCGGACTTGTAACGCTTGAAGATCTGTTAGAGGAAATCGTCGGTGAAATCAGAGATGAATACGATGAGGACGAAGACGACTTAATTAAAGAAACCGGCGAAAACGAATATCTTCTTGACGGAACACTTAAGCTTGATGACATAAATAATGCCTTAGGCACTACTCTTTCATCCGAGGAATATGATTCGATAGGCGGTCTTATTATCGAGAAACTCGATCACATACCTGAGGTTAACGAATCCGTCGAACTGAAAGAGGAGCACATAAGGCTTACAGTCAATCAGATGGATAAAACCCATATTGAGTCGGTAATTATGCAGATACTTCCTTACTCATCTGCAGAAGCTTCTGAGTCAGAGGAGGTTTCTTCCGAAGCCGAACCTTCATGATATTGTAAATCCACATAATCATTACCCGGGTATTCATCTTCGCTATCGGAGATGAATACCTTATTTTTTTCTTTTCCGTAAAATGCGACCTTAGAATCAGTCGTTGAATAAATAAGCTTTTCTCCGGAAAACGATGTACACGTAGAAGGCTTTGTATCAATAAATGACTTAACATCCTTTGCAAAGGCATTTATCTCACTGTCAGGCTTAAATTTAGAATGAATATCCTTAAGCTTATTTATCGACAGTCTTTCAGGTTCTTTCTTTTCATTAACAGCCTTTGCGATTTCTTCCGAATATGTATGATTTATGTAAAAGAATTCATCCGAAAGCTTCGAGTTGTAGATAAAATGCTTAAATGCATCGGAATACAAATTATACAATTCCTCGTTACCTGCTTCAAAGGCGTAAAACGAAGGAATAAGCCACTCTGTCACTTCTCCTTTATCTACACTTAATTCAGATACATATCCTAATGTATTGGCAATTACCGGTACGTAAAAATCCATGTAGATTGTATTGTTCTGTCTTGAAGTTGCCTGGTAATGATAAATGTATGCCTCGCATTCTGCCTGCATAGCGGCATATACCGTATCTTCTCCGATTTTTGCGTAATCACCTATATCACCTAACAGTTCCTTAGTGTGATTATCTGATATTTCCTGAATTTTAGTTGAAACCAAAGGATCAAATTCTTCCTTATCAATCAACTTAAATCCCTTAATATCTGTATAGCTTTGCTTTATTATCGCTTCAATATAGCCCTTCGCACCCGAATATGTCAAAAACTGCATATAGTCTTCAACATCTCTTTCGTTGCTTCTTGTCTGTCCTTTGTAGTCAGACTTTCTGTACCAGTAATGCTGTGGCGACATAAACGTAAACTGAACATTTCCGTCTTCGTTGCCAACTATGTATGTAAGGCTTTCAGGATATCTTGACGAGTAAACGTCGTAGTTGATTCCCGAATTTTTCTCAACAAAATCTTCAGGATAAATTGTTGAAAACATCTCATTACCGACAGCATCGCTTACAATTCCGACATTATAATACTTACCGTTGGCATCTTTGATTTCGCGGTCCGGCTCGCTCTCATTTGACTCAGTCGTCTCTTCTTTTGCATCTTCAAGCTTAAGCGGTGAAATTTCATTATCAGCTGAAGCCTCTTCTTCTTTAGCAGGCGTTTCTGCTGTTTTGGTTACTTCTGCTAAAGCTTCAGATTCTGCTAATGCCTCTTCCTTAACCGGCTTTTCAGGCTTCCTGTTTCCCTTATTATTGATGTTAAATACAATAAATACAGAGACTGCTGCCACAAGCAGAACAAACACAGCTATCATCGCAAATATAAGCTTATTCTGTGACTTTTTCTCCTCATTCTCAATCTCTATTCTCTTTGCCATTTCCGGCGGATACAAAGACCATGATTCAGGCTTTGTCACATCACTTCCGCAGCCTATACATATCTCATGTGAGTCTTCAAGCAGTGTTCCGCATTTTAAGCAATACTTCATAATATCACCTTACCTGTTCATTCAAATCAATATCAAGTGACAAATCATCCTCATCAGGGAATTCCAATCCATCATCCATTATCTGAAGCATTATATCACAAAACAATGGATCAAACTGCGCGCCGCGTCCCTTAATAAGTTCTCCTCTTACAACATCTTCCGGAAGATGCTTTCTGTACGCTCTGTCAGAAGTCATTGCATCATATGCATCGGCAACACCTACTATTCTTGCAACGATCGGTATGTCATCTCCTGAAAGTCCCTGAGGATATCCCCTTCCATCATATCTTTCATGATGGTATTTAGCGCCCTTATCAACATCCTTAATCAAAGTAACATCAGCTAAGATCTGCGCTCCGATTGTTGTATGTGTTTTCATAATTTCAAATTCTTCATCGGTAAGTCTTGCCTTTTTATTAAGAATATCATCTCTGATTCCGATCTTACCTATATCATGAAGAAGCGCTGTTCTGTATATTATCTCTATCTGCTCTTGTGAAAAAAGACCGCTTCTTTTTGCTATTTCTCTTGAAAACTTGGCAACTCTTGTACTGTGCTGTCTTGTATAAGAATCTTTAGCATCAACTGTTTTGGCAATGGCATTGATTGCCTGGAAAGTAAGCTCTGTATTTTCCTTTGTCTTTCTTTCAACTTCCCTTTCAAATTCATGAAGAAGTGCTGCATACTCAAGCTGTGATTTAATTCTTACAAGCATTATTTCAGGTACAAACGGCTTCATAATAAAGTCTACAGCTCCTTCATTAAAGCCTCTTATTTCATTGTCCTTATCCGAATGCGAAGTTAAGAAAATAACAGGTATCTGTTCATACACGCTGTTGCTTTTAATCTTTCTTATAGTCTCGAACCCATCCATATCAGGCATTTCGATGTCAAGAAGTACTAAATCCGGGCGTACCTTGTTAAGTACGGCAATTGCAGCCTCTCCCGACTTAACCGGAATTACCTTGTACTTTTCTTCGAGCACTTCTCTTGCATACTGAAGATTACTTGGAGTGTCATCGACTATCATAATAACTTTCTTATCCATTACTTTCTCCGCAAAATGTAATTATATTATTTCTTTTTGTTTTTATTTTTCTTTTTCTTTGCTTCTTTTCTTGCTTTTTTACACTCTTTTAATGTTTTATGTGATTCCCCAATACATTTACAAAGTTCATCACAGTCATCAAGGAACGTTGCGCCATCCGGAACCGCAAACTGCATCCTTCCGTTAACTACCTTTATATTCCATGAATGGTCGGAATTAATCTCACCGTCTGCATTGATATTCATGATTTTATTATCTTTACGCTTAATGAAGATTTCCTTACAGGTTACGAAATCAACCTGTTCCTTATGTTTGTCAACAAGCTCACCGTGCATAAAATCCGAAAGGAAAGCCAATGACTGAAGGAAAGGGATTCTCTTGACTAATAAAACATTAATGTACCCGTCTCTACAGTCAATTCCCTTTTTGATAGGAATAAATCCACCGCCCATACATACACTGTTTCCAATATAAATAAGCTTATAGTCACGACTGTAATCGACTCCGTCAATATATACTTCATAGTCAACTGTAGGAGAAAACGGAAGTGCAATCATTGTACAAAAGCCATACATAATCGAAGGGCTTATTCCACCGATAAACTTAAAAAATCTTGACATTCTCTCGATATTGGCCGCAACACCTACCGTGACAAATAACAGCTCGTTTTTAACGTAGTTATCATCTCCGTCAATTACACATCTCATGAAATCGACGTTTCTTGTCTTAGCATCAAGAACTGCATTCAGATTTTCGAACTGCTTTCCCTGATCTTTAAAATTCTTAAGATAATCGTTAGTAAGTCCGCAAGGATAAAAAGCAATTTCAACGTGGTCCATTTCCTCAACACATATTCCATCAAGTGCATTGGATAAAGTACCCGAACCACCACATATACAGATTCTTACCGGCTCGTCATCAAATATGTCAAGCATCTCCTTCATAATCTGTGTCTCATGTCCGGCTTCTTCTGTATTAAAAACGATTGCTTCAATATCTTCACGCTTTGAAAGTTCTTTTCTGATATGTTCTGTTTTATCAGTTAATCCGGCTGCCGGATTAATAATAAATATATGTTTCACGCTATTCTCCTAAACTCTCTTTAATATTTGTAAGAATTTTAGTAACTTCATCGAAATCAAAGAGCTCTGCACTGTCAATTGCATCGTTTATTAAGTTCATAATGTTTTCATCACATTCAGCACACTGAAGCTTCTTAAGCACCTCTTCTGCCTTTGTTGTCTCAAATTCGTCATATAAGCTGATGCACTCATTTATCATTGAAAGTATTTCTTCTTTTGAGAATTTAACCTTTTCTATCTTCTCTTCAGTCTTAAGCTTATCAACGATTTCCTTTAGTTTTCCTACAAACTGCTCGTATTTCATGACAAATTCGCTATGATTTTCCTTAACGTATGCAATGTTTCCGTCTTTAGCCTCTATTTCAAGCCTGTAAGCCATTTCCCCTAATACATCGTTACCGATACTTCTTGAAGAACTCTTAACACCATGAACCTCTATTGCATAATTCTTAAGATCCTCTTTGGCATATGTTGAGTCAATTCTCTCTTTAATCTGCGAATATGACTTGACATATACTTCAATAACGCTTAACAAAATATCCTCGCTTTTACCGCAAAGCGTCATTGCCTTGTCATAATCAACGTTTTCAATCTGCCTTAACATATTGAGAAGATTTTCTTCATTATCATCTACTGCTTGATTCTTATCGGCAACAGACTCCTCTTCTTCCCTTGCTTCTTCTTTTTTATTTTCAGGAATCCATTTATTAAGTACTTCGCCAAGTCGCTCCGTATCGATTGGCTTTGATAAGTATTCTGTAAATCCGTTAGCCAAAAACATCTCGCTTACACCCTTTATTGCATTTGCTGTAAGCGCAATAATAGGTACATATTTAAGGTAATCATCATTTGATGATCTTAAAATCTTAGTAAGCTCAACACCATCCATTTCAGGCATCATATGGTCAATAAATAAAATGTCAAAACTCTTGTCAGTTTCAAGAATATCAAGTGCTGCCTTACCGCTTGTGCATGTTCTGACAGAAAGCTTATACTGTCCCATAAGTCCCTTTGCTACTTTAAGATTAGCTTCGTTATCATCAACGACTAAAACCTTTGCATCAGGTGCAATAAACTTTGCAATCTTTTTCTTACCGGATACAAAGCCTTTAAGAATGTTACTATGTGAAATAACCACAAAGTCATCTGTACTCTCAGTGTCAATTACAGAGTTAAAGTCTTCAACTTTCTGACGCATTGATACATAAAACGTTGTACCTACTCCGTATTCACTCTCAAGGGTAATCGAACCACCCATACTCCTTACAAGTCTCTCTGTGATTGTAAGTCCGATTCCGGTGCCTTCTATACGATGATTTCTCTCCATGTCAACCTGTGAGAATGCTTCAAAAAGCTTAGGCATGTCTTCCTTCTTGATTCCGATACCCTGGTCCTTAACAGTTATCTTAAGCATGATCTCATCATCTGCAATCTTTTCATAATCAACGATAAGTTCAATATGTCCCTGATTTGAATATTTAACCGCATTGGTAAGCAGATTAAGTATTACCTGCTGCACTCTTACTTCATCGCCATAAAGCTGAGTCGGCATATCTCTCTTAATACTAATCTTAAAATCAAGAGGTCTTTCACCGATTCTTACATCAATTGTATTCTGGAGTGAATAAAGTGGCGAAAGCAGGTTATAGCTCTGCGGAACAAGTTCCATCTTACCTGCTTCGATTTTTGAAAAATCAAGAATATCATTAATGATACTTAACAGGTTATCTGATGAAAGCTTGATTGTAGATACATAGTCAAGCTGCTCATCTGTAAGCTTAGTCTGCAAAAGCAGATCGGACATACCGCAAATTGCATTCATAGGTGTACGGATTTCATGCGACATATTTGCAAGGAAATCTGTTTTTGCCTTTCCTGCACTCTTTGCTTCCTTACGCTTAATTTCAACGACCTTAAGAAGTTCCTGATTACTCTGTGCCTTAAGGGAAATAAACTTAACCATCGAATTGGACTTTTTTACTGCAAGCAGTATTGCCATTTCCGCAAAAACTACAATGAACAGCTCAAATATTCTGTCTTCATGTATTCCGATATGACCTCTGGTGAAAAATACCTGGAATACTTTAATAATAGTTATCGCATTAGCAATGCTTGAAAGAGCCTTATAGCTTCCCGTAAGCGCCACCGAGGCGCTGACAAGAATCAGTACTCCGTTAAAAAACTCATTTGATGTGTATATACTGTAATAAATAGCCAGGGCAAGAAAGAACCAGCCATAAAACATTGCCCTAACGTCTGCGTCGCCTTTTTCATTAAGATATAAAAAGAAAAATATAACGAAGATAGATGAACATATGGCTGTCTTGGATATCATGTCAAATCCCGGCCAATGTGTCTTTACACTAAAAAAACCGGTAAACAAAGCTGCTACCGTGTAGAGTAAAAACAGAAAATGTTTTATGTATCTGTCGTATTTATTCATAACTATCCCTCAACAAGTAATACACATCTTTCAAGCTTGCCGTCTTTATCAAAGCTTACAGGAACATATGTATATGTGTATTGAACATTACATATACTTAATGGCACTGAATATATACTGCCTTTCTTAAGCTGTTCCTTAATGTTCTGTGTATCTGTAATGAGCTTTATTTCATTCTCACAGTCTTTATCAGCATGCATACTGAGCATTTCAAATAATGCCTGCATTGGTCTTTCTTTGTCTGCTAATGTGTCAAGCTCACTGATTGAACTTGATAAAATCTTAAAAGTACCACTACTTAAATCAACGCTTATTACACTTTTAAAGTATTTTGAAGCCGCATTACTTACAAATATCTGGTCAAGAAGCATTTTGTTGTAATCTGAAATATCCTGATGATATCCGCGAAGACATAGACCTTCCCCTTGATATGAAGTATCCAAATATCCTCCGCATCTGACAACAATGTTGCCTCTTGTCGGGTGCTTGTATGTGTATGTAATCTCCATTGGCTTGCCACTTCGCATCGCGTCAACGGCATCGCTTACTATCTGTACGGCATCATCTGAAAGTCTGTCAAACCATGAATTATAAATTTTTTCGGGTGCTGTATTGAGAGAAACCCCAATAAGTCTTGCAGCAATATCATTAACATGAAACTTAGGTGCACCATTATCAAGAATAATTGCCCAAAGACCAATATTGCATATTGAAAGAGTCTCAGAAACATGATTATATGTTTCGGCCGTCCTTCTCAGTGGTGTTATGTCAATCATACTTCTCTGAATTACAGGTTCCTCTTCACCTCTGTCAATAAGTCTTACTCTGCCGGTGCATATAACCTTCTTGCCATTTTTGTGCTTTACTCTGTATTCACACTCTATTGTTTCCCCTTCGCTTGTAATTGTTTTGATTTTCTCCTTAATCATTTCGGAGTCTTCTGCATATACAGTCTTAACGACACCGTCAAAGCCGTCTTCCTGCATTTCTTCCATCGAAGAATATCCAAGTATTGCTAACGCAGTATCGTTAACATATACAAGCTTATGAGAATTAACTGTGTACTGGAGAATTCCGCACGGAACTGATGTGAGATATCTGTCGAGCTCTATCTGAATGCCTGCACTTGTCTTTTCCCTGTCAAGCATCTCCTGAATATCCTGCATAGTAACATATACGGTATCAACATCACCGTATTCGTTAATCACAGGAGACGCATTGCACTTAAAGGTATGATATGTTCCATCTATAAGCACCCTGGTCTCAAAATTAATTACTTCTTTAATGTTAGTCAGCCTTTCAAAAGTAAAGAAACGCTGCGTATCTTCTCTGAATTTAGGATGTGCTCTCTCTATTGCATGATTTGCAATTTCGTCAAGTGACAGCTGCCTGTTGTTAAGGACAGGTATAATCTTATCACACAATACATTAACTGTTTTATCTGATAAATGTATCTCCCATACAACATCCACATAAGCTGCTAAACTTTCAAATAATGTTTTGTTTAATACTGGCACGATTCTTCCTTCTCCAAATTATTGTAACTCCGTATTTCAGGTTAACAATGATTACCCTATCATTTTACTACAAAGTGCTGATTTTGTCTTTAATATTTAATCTACTCTTTATAGAGCGTATTTCCATTTCGTCCGTTTTCTTTTGTTGTATATAATGCTTTGTCGGCTCTCTTGAAAAGTGCTTCGTAATCAGTCATATCTGAATCGCATATTGCGATACCGATACTTGCAGAGATTGTAACCTCCCCCTGAGTTTTTACAATTCTCTTTGTAAGCATTTTATTAAGTCTTGCAGATATTGAAACGGCATCATTTTCACTCTTAATATCCGTCATGAAAATCATGAACTCGTCTCCGCCCATTCTACCGACAATATCACGGCCTTTAAATGAGTCATTAAGTACTTTGCCTACGTCTTCTAAAAGCTTATCTCCTGCCGCATGTCCGAATGTGTCATTAACGTCCTTAAAGTGATCAAGGTCAATCATAATCATTGCGGCAAGCTTGCCCTCATCAGAGTTTGTAAGCATTGCTTCCTTTACAAGCTCCATTGCAGTGCCTTTATTGAAAAGTCCCGTAAGCGCATCCTTGTCAGCTCTTCTTTGAAGTTCAAGTTCACGCTTTTTAGCTTCATCAATATTTGATATTCTTCCGACAATTCTTGAGACATATCCGTCAACACCTCTGACACTTGAGATTGTGGCTCTGTACCAATGATACTGTTCATCTCCTTCAAAATAGTTGCTTCTAAAGTCAAATGAGTCGTTAAGATTTCTCTTGCTTGCCGATTCGATTACTGAAAATACTTTCTCAATATCTTCTTTATGAACACTTGGGAGCTCCTTTTTTGCTAAGAAATCCTTTAAGATTATTTCTCCGTTATTAAATATTTTATTTCCGAGTCTTATATTTAATACGTCTGTTCTTAAGTTAAGATCTACAAAATGTTCCTTTACTGACTCACTTAAAATATTAAGTCTCTCGTTCTGTAAAGCAAGTTCTTCTTCAATTCGCTTTCTCTCTGTGCAGTCAAGTATTACACCTGCAACAAGCGGATATCCGTCAACCTTACCATACAGATTGGCTCTAATGTGTATCCATCTGATGTTACCGTCTCCCGTTACTGTTCTGAACTCATAGTCAACAGCGCCGTTGTCACTTAATATTTCATCAAGTCCTTCTTCAAACTGTGGAAGATCATCGGGAATAATGCTTCGTCTGATATCAACAAGCATTCTCTCAAGATCCTTATGTGAGTAAGAAAGCATGCGGTATAACCCTTCATTCATGTACACCGGAATGAGCCTTCTGTTTTCATCTATCGCAAAGATTGCAACACCTGTAATTATACTTTCGACAATCTGTGAAAGACTTGTCTCTCCTATTGAAATTTCCGACATTATTATTTATCCTCCGAAAGTGTTTTCCGAAATCCCGCCACTGAATTAACGATACGGATATAAAATACATTTTACCACATTTTACATGTAAAATATGCGACCTTTAGTATTTACTTAACACCATGTATAGTGTCACATATTGACGGCAAATTATCAACAAAAATATGCAGAAAAATGCTGGATTTTGTGTTATTTTGTTGCATTTTCTATGTTGTGCAAGAGGTCAATCAACCCTTTTTCTTTTATTATTGCAATCCCCTGCGATTCATCCCCAAGTACGATAAGATTATCTCCCGGATTGATATCAAATATTTTCCTTGCTTTAGCAGGAATGACAATCTGTCCTTTATCTCCGACCTTGACCATTCCAAAAACATGCTTTCCCTTCGGTGGCACGGCAAGTCCAATGTTGTCGCGTGATTTGTCATACATTATCAGATCATCAATCGTCACCTCGAAAGTGTCAGCTAAAAGTCTGCATTTTTCAATATCGGGAAGAGATTCTCCGGTCTCGTATTTTGAAAGTGTCTGCCTTGAGACACCTATCATATTCGCAAGCTCTTCCTGCGAAAATCCGCGAAGCTTCCTAAGTTCGCTTAAGTTATCTGAAAAACCCATTTTTACGTTACCTCTTGTTGTTTTTTTCTTTTTTTATACCTAATACACACCATCTGATAACAGGAATTCTGCTGATAATATTGTTAAGAATAAATGCTCCGAGGAATGCACTTATTGCAACAAGGATATATATTACTACAGGTGGCATATTGCCCGCATATGTTCTAAGGTAATATGCAGTCATCGCAAGAGTCGTGTAATGGAATATATAAAGGCCCCAAGACTCTTTAATCATGAACTTAGTGAATCCATTTTCAAAGTTTCCCCACTTCTTCATTACGGTGAGTATAGCAAGTACTGTAAACCATGCAAAAATATTACATACAGGAGATTTCAGAACACTTAATTCAACATATGATTCACCGTAATAAATCTTGGCAAACGCAATGCATGAAACAAGGGCTGCTACGCTGTAGACAGGCCATCCTTTTTCGTTCTTATCCATAACTTCATCATGAGAATAAACGAAATATCCTATAAAAAAGCCTGCGCCATAAATTCCGAATCTGTAGACGCTAAGCATCGGCATGTTAAAAATTTGCGCGAAAATAAATATAACGGCTGTAAGGGCGATTGATACTGCTACGCCGGCATTTTTGCATAAGTTAAAGAGCTTATCCTTCTCAAGCTTACGCACAAGGACAAGGAGAAGGCTGTAAAGCCAGAGGAGCTGAATAAACCACAGAACTCCGGTGCCGCTTACACTCATTATCACGTGTCTTACAGGAAACGGCAATGCTAACACTGAGTCAAGTCCGCCACCGATTAAGATGTTGTAATAGCCTGTAATCCAGCCAAATACTAATAGTCCGATTGTTGACGGAACGAGAAGCTTTCGTGTTCTCTTCCTTATGAATTCCTTTTCACTCAGTTTCTCAAGCTCGTACCTTGCCGAGATGCCGGATACCACAAATAAAAGGAGCATGAACCACGGATATACGATATACATAAAAATGTCCTGTGGCTGATTGTCGCTGAATGGTCCGATAATTCCGAATTCTGTTATTCCGTTGAAAATGTATATTACATGGTATAAAACTACGATTGCCACTGTAATAAAACGGATGTTGTCTAAGTAAGTTTTTCTCATATTATTACCACCTTTGCCATTAATTTTAACACAATTATAGAAAGAAAAACTCCACTTTTCTACCAAGTGGAGTTAACAAAAATACACATCCTATGTTAAATAATGTTGCGGTATCTCTTAACAGATAGTTTTCGTAAGCCTTCCTGTCGATTATACGTTATACGTTGTCATCATTATACTCTGCTCGTGGTCCTCCGATATACTTAAGCCTTGTTCTTGCCGTAACAACATGCGCTTCTGAAAGCTTATCAACCGAAAGTCTTACCGGAACCGCCACATCTCTTAAATGCATTCCAATAAGCGTATCACCTATATCAATTCCGCCTTCGGCCTTAATGTGTTCAACTGCAACAGGTTCCTTCATATACTTGTATGCCATTGTTGCGAATGAGCCACCGGCCTTTGGCTTTGGCACTACATTAACCATATCATATCCACGTAATAAAGCAACCTCCTTCTCAATAATGAGTGCTCTGTTTAAGTGTTCGCAGCACTGTGCTGCAATATAAATTCTGCTTTCACAAGCAGCTTCATAAATTCCTTCAAAAATTTCCTTTGCAACGTCAGGATTTGAATCCTTGCCTATTGAGCTTCCGATTACTTCACTGGTCGAACAGCCCACAACCATGAGTTCTCCTTCCTTCATTCCTGACTTTTCAATAAATTCCTTTGTTAATATGTACGCTTCTTCTCTAATCATTTCCTGTCCTTAATTTTACAAAACCTTGCTTCCGTTCACGTAAAGCTTAAACGTTACTCCGAGTAACTCCGATGCTCTCCTGCACATCATCATACTTCCAAGAAAAATGTCAAAATATTCATATTGACCTCTCTCCTACTACAATTTTATATATCATATTATCGTGATTTTGTAAAAGTGCATCGTTTACTTTGTAATCAAACCTTAAAATATGTCGCTTGCAGGCCTTTTTGCAAATATTCAGTAATTTTCATTGTAAGTTGCGTTATAATGTATCTGTGTGAATTTCTTTTATTGTGTTTTTAGGAAGGAAGTGAAAAATGCCATATCGGCGTTTTCACTCAGGTGCAGAATATGGAAGAAAGAATACAAATTAACAACAAAAAGGATGCTGACCTTCTTGTGAGGCAGCTATTAAATATCGGCGAGGCAATGTATCAATCAGGCGGCGAAATTTCGAGAATCGAAGACAGTCTTCACAGGCTCGGCAAGGCATATGGTGCGATACATGTAAGCGTTTATGCAATCACTTCAAGTATAGTTCTTACCGCAGAATTTTCTGATGAATATTCAATTACACAAATCAGGCGTATTAAGAACAGAGGCAAAATTGACTGCCTAAAGATGGAGGACTTAAATCAACTGTGTCGCGACTGCTCGAGTGAACCGATTCCGGTCAGCCTTCTTAAAGAGAAGGTTTTATCAATAACTAACGAAAAGCCTGTAAAATCCGTCGTATACCTTGGACAGTTCATTGCGGCTACATCGTTTGCGATTTTCTTTGGCGGTAACCTCGTAGACGCATTTGCAGCTGCGATAGGTGTATGCGTAATCGGACTGATGCAGCAGTATGTGAGGAAATATTTCAGCGCAGAATTATTCTTCAATATTGTCGTTTCATTCGCGACGGGAGTTGTCGTATCATGTGTCAGCTTTTTCATTCCGAATCTTCATGTCAATCAGATATTAATCGGTGACATAATGGTGCTGATTCCGGGAATTGCGATTACAAATTCAATCCGATACATATTCAGTGGTGACATTGTTTCAAGCCTTGAAAAGCTAATGGATTCGCTATTGCAGGCTTTCTCAATTGCGGTCGGATTCATGCTTGCGCTCCTCATTACCAGGGTGCCGCTTACTGATGCCACACCGCTTGGCGAGCCTCTAAAGTCATTGCTTCAGGTTGTATTTGCAGGCATTGGAACTCTTGGATTCTGTATGTCGTTTAATATGCGAAAAAAACACATAATTATTCCGTCCATCGGTGGACTGATATGCTGGGCAAGTTATCTTTTTATGTTTAATCGCACTGATATGATATTTGTTTCGACCCTTGTTTCTGCAATCATAATCGGCATATACGGCAGTGTTTTTTCTCACATTGCCAAGGTTCCGACAACAATTATGTTCATCCCGGCGTGCGTTCCGCTCATCCCCGGAGGCAACCTTTACAACATGGCGCTTTCGATGATTTCATCAGACTGGAGCGGATTTGCAAGCAACTTCGCACTCCTCGCGCTTTACACAACCGGAATTTCCTTTGGCCTTGCAATCATCGGAGAAACGGAAAAAATAGTTGCAAAGTGTCTTGCCATGCACAAAATTAATAAATAATTTATTGAATAAATAACGGCGGCTTTTAAGCCGCCGTCAGTATATAATCAGTCTTACGACTGTAATGTTTTGTCGATGCCAGTCTGTACCATTAGAGGGATGTCACGTATATACAGTACAGGTGGCCTCTATGTTTTATAATATAAATCTTAATTGTGTTGTAATTATCTAAAAATTATGAAATCCCTGTGAACACTATTCTATTATTCTGCCTATTTCCGATCAGATTGAATTTATGCGAAGAATCTGAAGCCCATTACGGCGATTCCAAGTATTACAAGCACTACTCCCGTAGCTCTGTTCAGTGTTTTTGGATCTGCCTTATTGGCAAAAACAGCCGCTATACGCGCCCATATAAGCGTGAAAATAACACATAAAATCAATACAAATACATCTGTCTTCCCGCCAATAATAAAATGCGATAAGGAGCCTGTGAATGCCGTAAATGCCATGATAAAAACGCTTGTTCCAACAGCGGTTTTAAGTTCATATCCAAGCACACTTGTGAGCATAAGCAGCATCATCATCCCACCGCCGGCACCGACAAATCCGCAGATAAATCCTATTACGACACCGCATATAATCGACTGGATTATACGTTTGTGTGCCGGTACTGATGTCATTGCCTCTTTTGTAGTCATAACAGGTCGGACAATGAATTTAATACCAAGTAAAAATGTCATAAATACTGAAAAATTGCCCATTGTAGCTGACGGCAAAAGGCTCGCTACATAGCTTCCGACAAATGTAAATATAAGCACACTTATCATCATAATAAGGCCGTTTTTAATATCGAGATTTTTATTCTTATGATATGTATATGCCGAAACTGCGCTTGCAAGTACGTCGGATGCAAGTGCAATTCCGACCGCCATATACGGATCCATTCCAAGAAATGTAATCAGAACCGGACTTATTACTGCCGCGGCTGAAAGCCCTGCAAAACCCGTGCCAAGACCTGCTCCCATTCCTGCAAAAAATGTTGCAATAACTGTTAATAGTGTACTCATAAATACATTTCCCCTTATAACCCCTGCGGACGAGAAAACCCACGGTTTTAACCGTGTGGATGACAGTCCGCAAATATTTTAACTATGTGTAGATGTGCATGTTGTAAATATCTACACGGTATGCTATACTAAATCTATGAAGAACGAGTATAAACATACAAAAACAACAGTATCACTAATCAACTACCATTTTGTGTTCTGCCCAAGATATCGAAGAAAAATCTTTAATATTGAGGGTGTAGAACAACGATTTAAAGAACTTACAGAAGCCGAGTGTAGTAAAAGCGGTATTGAAATACTTGCGTTGGAGTGTCATATAGACCATGTACATATATTTGTTAGCGTACTTCCAACAATAAGTATTCCTACAATAATGCAACAAATCAAAGGCTCTACTTCTGTAGAACTTAGGAAAGAGTTCCCACAGCTTAAAGCAATGCCTAGTCTTTGGACTAGAAGCTATTTTGTAAGCACAGCTGGCAATGTAAGTTCTGAAACAATCAAATGGTATGTTGATACACAAAAAACCAGACCATAGGAGTAAGTATGCAAAAAGGTATTAAGTTTAGGGCATATCCTAACAAGGAACAACAAAACTTAATAAATCAGACACTTGGTTGTTGTAGACTCATCTACAACAAAGGTCTTGCTATGCGAAACGTTGCCTATGAGAATGGTTCTAAAGTAGGATACACACAGACTTCTGCTATGCTAACTGAGTTAAAGAAAACCTCAGATTTTGCATTTCTAAAAGAAGTAGATTCTATTGCACTACAACAATCCCTGCGTGACCTTGACAGAGGTTTTGTAAATTTCTTTCAGAAACGTGCATTACATCCTACTTTTAAAAGTAAACATAATAACCATCAATCCTATAGAACTGTTAATCAGGGAGACAATATCCGTATTGTAGATAAATACATAAAGCTCCCTAAACTTGGCTATGTCAAAATTAAACAGTCTATGGAAGTAGGTAAAATCAATAATGTAACCATAGAGCGTACACCTTCTGGTAAGTATTTTGTGGTTCTTAATGTAGATTTTGAGCCAGAATTACAGGCTAATAAAGGTGGTTCTATTGGTATTGATGTAGGCATTAAAGATTTCTATTCTGATTCTAATGGAAACGTAGTACACAATCCGAAATACCTTGAAAAGTCTATGCGTAAGCTCGCTAGAGAACAGCGAAAGCTATCCCGCAAACAAAAAGGTTCTATTAATCGCAATAAACAGCGTATTAAAGTAGCTTTGGTACATGAAAAGATTACAAATCAGCGTAATGATTTCCTTCAGAAACAGTCCACTATGATAGTGCGTGAAAACCAAACAATCTGCATCGAGGACTTGAATGTAAAAGGTATGATTCGTAATCATAAGCTTGCTAAATCAATAGCAAGTGCTTCATGGTCAAAGTTTTTTACAATGCTTGAATATAAGGCTACCTGGTATGGTAATGATGTAATCAAAGTGCCTACTATGTATCCAAGTAGTCAGACTTGTAGTTGCTGTGGCCATAGGAATCCTTTGGTAAAGAATCTGGCTATTCGTAATTGGGAATGCCCAGAATGTCATACCAAACATAATCGTGATACCAATGCAAGCATAAATATCTTAAATAAAGGCTTAGAAGTAGCCTAAACATAACGAAACTGTAGGCTAGGGCATAACCGAACAGTATAATCTACGCTTGTGGAGACTATGTAAAACTAAAGTCCTTGCGACAATGTAACGGTCTTAGAAACAAGAATCCCATTGCTTTAGCTGTGGGAGTGTCAAAAGCGGACTAAATAATACAACTAAAGGGAGATATTACAAATAAATTGTGTTAAATTTGTGAAATCCTTGACTTCGAACACTTGTTCGGCTATTATATGTTATATGAATTAAGAGGATGCCGATATGAGTTACATTTTCCCTATTGAAAGTTATGGCGGCGATCCTGTTGAACTCGTCCCCGTAATAGCTTCATACGATACGCAAGGCCGCGTAAAGCCCCTGTATGTCCGGATTAATGGTGATAAATATAAAGTAGAGAATTTCTGGACCAAAAACGGAGCCTTGAACTGCATAAATTATAATGTCACGCTGTCTAAGGATAATAGAATTTATAAACTTGTACTAACCTACCATATAAGAGAAACAGCCTGGACAATACCTAAATATTCGGTAAGGCCAAGCTGAATCTGTAGCTTCTTGAGGTCCCATAGTATTTGTTCCTGATTATTTCCAAGGCCTATTCTTGTCAAGCCATCCTTTTTCTCTCCAGTACTCAGTTTCTGACACGGAAGAATTAAGCCCTTTAAGATTAGAAATGCGCATCATAAGGAACATAAATTTTGTAGCAATGCCTACATGCGGCTTTGAATCACTACTAAGTTTTCTTGCAATTGCCGAAGTGTCCTTATCTATCTTTTGCTTCTTCTTTTCAGACACACCGGTAAAGCTCATCGCCTGAACATTTATTCCATACTTAATGATATATGGAACGCCCATATAAAACAGGCAGTCCTTAACATCCTTAATTGCGGATTTTGTTCCCGTGCCGGCCGCCGTGGATACTATAACTGCTTTCTTAGAAAACATCGACTCCATCGGCTTATGAGGCATCCACATATCAAATGTTAAATCGAAGAACGATTTGAGCGGGGCTGACATATGCATGCAATATGTCGGAGTTGCGACTATAAGTATGTCCGCCTCATCAATAGCTTTAATTATTTTCTCTTTTTCCTCATAAAAAGGACATAACTTCATATCCTCGATACAGCTGTAGCACCCTTGGCAGAAATGATTTAAATCTCTTGGGAAAAAGAACTCTGTAACTGTCTTTTCGCCTTCGATCTTTTCTAAAATCATGCGGGCGATATTATATGTACTGCCTTTATGATTTTGTCCGTACAACATAACGATTTTCTTCATAGATATTACACTCCATGCTCAGTAATCATTATATCAAGTATATCTGCCGCGCATCTGATCAGTTCAGGGCATGTTGTTTTGAACAAACCCTTTTCCTTAATTGCAGCCATGTCTTCTGTCTTAGAAAGATCATAGCCTAATAATTCACGACACACTACTGTTCCATTTGCCTCGATAAATCTGTTCATAAATTCTTCTGAAAGCGCATAAGCTTTTGCTTTTGAATCTAAATCATTTTCGTCATTATGTCCTGCAATAAGCCCAAGAACCATGAGTGCTCCGCTTACGGCTCCGCACATCTCACCCTTCCTTCCGCCGCCACCAAAGTTCGTCGCAAGCTTCAATGCAAGTTTCTCATCAAAGCCACGTTCTGTCGCAAACGTTGTGAATACCGCCTGTGAGCAGTTGAAATTATGACTAAAATATTCTGTGGCCTTATCTGAATGTTTCATAATATCCTCCCCAAAGTCCAATTGCTTCGTTGCTTTGTGACAAATAATATTCGACTATTGTACCACAGTGAATATGTGTTGAGAAGATTTTTTAGTAAAAAAGTGAATGATTATTTACCGAATAGACTTTGGACGTGGGTACCGGTACATTTTGTAATATGCTTACTCTTCTAGAAATTACAAGGAGTCTCATCCCCATTATTTCTCGTGGACATACTTTCCGCTCATATGCTCAATGCTGATCTCAACTATCTGAACTCTGCTTAAATCTCTTGCAATTTCTTCATCCACTTCTTCAGCTTTAGGGTAATACTTCATCCCAAGAGCCCTTACTTTTTCATGAATAACAACATCATCTGAAACAAGCTTCGCCTTGCCAAACACTACCACACTTGTAACGTAATAAGCCCAGTCACCATCCTTAAGTTCCCCTGTATTCCACACTGTAAAGCATACTTTATCGTTATTCTTAATTGCGTCAATCTTATGACCTTCCTTAGCAGCATGGAAGTAAATCTTTTCATTTGTTTCGTCGAAGTAAAAATTGAGCGGAATCGTATATGGATACCCGTCATCGCCTATGACTGCCAAAGCTCCACGCTTTTCTTTTACCAGTACATTAATGCATTCTTCCTTAGTTATTTCCTGCTTTTTTCGTCTCATTTCTCTGAACATTTTTTATTTTCCTTAGTAATTTTACAAATTGAATACCGCATATAGTGGGATATGCTTCATTCAGTACTGTTCAGCATATTCTCAGGGTCTTCTGCAGCTTTAACCTTATCATTTGCTTTAATAATCACACCCTGCTCGTCGATTAAGTAAGTAGTACGTACAACACCCATTGACACTTTGCCGTAATTCTTCTTCTCTTTCCACACATCATACGCTTCGATAACCTTGCGCTCTGTGTCCGAAAGCAGAGTAAACTTAAGCCCGTACTTCTCCTCAAATTTCTTATGCGAAGCCACTGAATCCTTGCTGACACCAAGAATTACAACATCCTTTTCCATAAACTGTGGGTATCTTTCAGAAAAACCACACGCCTGCTTAGTGCATCCGGGTGTATTATCCTTTGGATAAAAATACAAAATAACCTTCTTCCCCGCATAATCGCTCAATTTGTGCATATCTCCATTCTGATCCGGCAATTCAAAATCCGGCGCCTTTGTTCCTACTTCAAGCATAATTATTCCTCCTTATCATTTTTATTTTATTATATTTAACTCTCTCTTCTTATTCAAACATATTGGGATGAAAGATCTCCAGAAAAATAAAAAATCTATCCCTTTGTTAAAAGTGAACAAAGATTTTACCTGTTTTTTTATTTCAAAAGTCTAAGAATGCATTAAGCATTGTCGAAAATGACGATTTTACTAAGGTGGTCTTGAAGCATTTTCCAGCGGATGATACAATATCAATGCCGGTTCGGAACACACAACCAGCATTACTATTCATTTTTATATCATATTAGAACTTATTCAGAATTTCAGTACGGCAAATCTACATTTCGCCGCAGATTCCTAAGTTTAATACGTTACAGTAAACTTTTTTACAGGAGGATTGTTTCTTTATGACAGAGTTTAACTTTTCACTATTTAGTTTGTTTAAAAGGTTATACGCCAGGTTTAAATACAAAGATGTATTGTTTCGCCGCGTATTCAGGGAGAAAGAAGACCTTCTTGATCTGTACAACGCTATTAACGGGACAAGTTATGCGGATCCAAACCTACTTGAAATCAATACTTTAGAAGATGCGCTTTTTATGTCTATGAAGAATGACAAGTCATTTATTATTGCATCAACAATTAATTTATATGAGCACCAGTCAACTAATAATCCTAACATGCCGATTCGGGGGTTACTGTATTTTGCACGTCTTTATGAAGGCTATATTGCAAAAAACAGGCTCGACATATATGGCACAAAAAAGATTATGCTTCCCACACCGCATTTCATAGTCTTCTACAATGGTTCAGACGAAATGCCTGATGAAAAAATAATCAAGCTGTCTGATTCATTCATTCGTGGAGCAAACGATAAAATCTTCCCTGAACTCGAATGCTATGTTAGAATACTTAATATAAATTACGGGCACAATGAAGAAACGCTAAATGCTTGTAAACGGCTTTCCGATTACTCACAATTCATCCACATCGTCGGAGAAAATCTTAAGAGTGGAGTTACAAACGAAATCGCCGTCAGTGCCGCAATTGACTATTGTATTGAACACGATATCTTATCAGATATCCTTTTGAAAGCAAGGAGTGAGGTTATGCATTCATTATTAACATATTACGACGAAAAACTTCACCTTAAAACCGTATGGAATGAAGGCTATGAGGCCAGCAAGGAAGAGATTGCAGAATTAAAGAACTCTAATGACAAGTTAAAGAACTCTAATGACAAGTTAAAGAACGCTAATGATAAGTTAAAGAACGATAACGACGAGTTAAAGAACGATAATAATACACTCCGTGCTACCATTCAGTATAAAGACATAGCTCTTGCTGATAAGGATGCTGCATTGGCTGATAGGGATGCTGAAATTGAAGAACTCAAACGGCAGTTAGCAGAAGCTAAAAAATAACCGGTGCCGCAATTGACTATTGTATTGAACACGATATCTTATCGGATATCCTATTAAAGATAAGGAGTGATGATATGCGTTCATTATTAACATACTATGACAAAAAACTCCACCTTAAAACTGTATGGAATGAAGGCTATGAGGCCGCCCAGAAAGAGATTGACGAGTTAAAGAAAACTAATGATGAGTTAGAATCAGCCCTTCAGGATAAGATCTCTGAAATTGCAAAAAAGGACGCCGAGATTGCAAAATTGGACGCTGAAATTACAAAAGTGGATGCTGAGATTGAAGAACTTAATCGACAGTTAGCAGAGAAACAAGAAAATAATGATTAATTAGTCAAGGACGCTATTCCATTCATCTAAGGACAAATTTTCCTATGCATAAAATTCATCACTTATATCAGCGTAAGCGATGCATTATTTTATCTATTCTATTACTCTAATTTAAAGCCCCGATAACGTCCTCATTACCAAGTCAACATCTTTATTCTCAAGCTCCTGAATAATGTGCAGGTATGTCTTCTGTGTCGTTGTCATGCTCGCATGTCCAAGCCTTCTTGCAACACTTGCAATTGAAACACCTGCAAAAAGCAACAGTGAAGCGTGCGTGTGCCTAAGCCCATGAATTGATATATTGGAAATGCCACATTCCTTACAATGTCTTGTAAGTACGTCATTTACCGTAGAATTGTAAATCTTCTCATTACCAACAAATATTGGCTTTTCATCCGGAATATTCTTCACCAGTTCTGAAAACTTCACGACTATCTGCCAATCAATCTGAATTTTCCTGACGGACGAATTATTCTTTGTGGGTAAAAAGCCCCCATCTCCTTTGTAATCCCACGTCTTACTGATTGACAAAGTCTGCTTTGCAAAATCAAAATCACCCGGAGTGATTGCTAACGCCTCTGAAAACCTCATCCCGGTCTTCGCCACAAGCAGAATGAAGCAATCCCAGTTAGGCTCGTCCTTGATATCTAAGTGTGCAATCAACGTGTGCAATTCAAACTGATTCAGATACTTAATCTTCTTGGTTCTCGGAGTCTTCCCCTTAATTATCGCCTTTCTCGTAGGGTCTCTTCCAATCAGCCCTTCATCAACTGCATCAAGAATCGCACCTTTGAGCTGATGATGAAAATCAAGCGTTGTCTGTCTTTCATGCTCTTTGGCATAATCATTCAACAACTGCTGATAAGCCGTTCTTGTCAGCTTCTCAATAGTCAGCCTTGGCACAAGCCGCTCGACCCACTTTTGCGTCATAAGGTATTTCGCCATCGTAGCTTCGCGGATAGCACCTTTTTTGTACACGTCAACCCACTGTTTGTAATACTCTGAGAACAGAGTTCCTTTGTTCATATCATTAAGCATAAGTACCTCCTTATAAAAACTTACGCTGATATAAACAAGATTTATTATGCAAAAATAAGTAATAATTGCAAATTAATGACTAACGAGAGGCTTTATTTCTTCATCAAGCATCTTTCTTAATTCTCCCATCATCTTCGAGTAGAACTTAAACTTAGGTAGTGCATTTTCAGTTGACTGTTTATAACTGGTAAAATCTATTGTAGCTTTAATTGCACTCTCATTTGGTATCTCGCCATTCCGATAATGGGTTGCTGCATACATAACGTCATCCTTTGAGGCATACCATAAGACACAGAAATCGGTTATTGCTTTGTCGATACAATCATGCTTCATGTTTTCCATGATATTCATAATTGATTGTCCTATGAACTTATCTTCATTCTCTTCGATTTCGTCAATAACGCTTGTCATAAGGTCCGCAACCTTTGGATTTTCGTTACGGAGTTCATCAATATATTGTCTTACTTCTTCAATCTGTCTCTGTTTTTCTTCAGGAGTTACGTTCTCTTTATCTTCTGATGGAGTTACAATATTCTGAATAAGATTTATGATATATTCATAATCAATCCTTGTATGACTATATGCCATCAATTCATAATCTGTATCGACATCATCTATAGGAGTTGCTGGGTCCTTTGGTACATCTGGATCCTTCATTTCTTCAATAATATTTTTATAATGTCCCGCATAGTCATAATACTCTTCTTCTGTTATTCCGTACTCAGGTAGCTTTGTATCATCATAACAGGTGAATGATTTAAGCTGTGCAAACAATCTGTCGAAGTTCTGGAATAACTTCGCAAAAACAGTCTTTTCTTTATCTGACATTCCTGGAATATCTGATGGCTTTTCAGCACAAATTCTAAGAGCCGCCAATGCCTTCTTAAATGCCGGTTCAACATCGTCCCACTCAGCCGGAAGTACATCATTTGTACCTCCTGCTGAATACAATTTAACTGCATTATCGACGCTCTCTTTAAATAATTTCGGAGCCTGGAATGTAACAATTTGGCCATACGATTTATTACTGTCAAAAATACGATTTGTTCTTGAAAAAGCCTGAATCAAATCATGTGGTCCCATTGGCTGCCTGTCAATATATATAGTAGATAAGCAAGGCGCATCAAAACCAGTTAATAAACGGTCTACAACAATTACTAAATCAAGCTGCTCTCTTCTACTTTTATACTTTGGATCCTTTCTTGCAAGACGTTTATTCAGATTCGAATTGTATCCCTGAATCTGAGAAACCTCATACTTCGTTCCAAACATTTTGTTGTAATCATCAAGCGCACATTGCATCTTTTGCTGGTTAACCTGGGAACCTTCTTCATTTTCTGTGACAGAATATGTAATAGCGAATTTTGGGAAATCAGGAAGCACCTGCTTTATCTTCTCATCAATGACAAGTGGTGTTTCTCCATTTTTCACCCTTACTAATAAATCATAATATTTCTGCGCCATCTGTATAGAGTTTGTTGTAAGAATTGCCTCATACGTCTGACCCTTTCCGTTATTAAAGCCTAGCTTGTTATATGATTTATTAATAATAACCTCAAGAACCTTAAGCATATGCTTTTCATTGTCGTATAATGATACATCTGTTTCATTTTCAAGATTCTTAGGACCGTTGTGTTCAACCTGAAAGCCTAATACTGCCTTGTCGTGAATGGCATTTTGTATAGTATATTTGTGAAGTACGTTTCCATACAGTTCCTCTGTAGTCCTTGGCAAATCCCCCATCTGTGGATATGGATTTTCTGCAAACCTAGGAGTTCCGGTAAATCCAAACCATAATGAATTTCCAAAAAATCTTTCAAGCTCTCGTTTTGCTCTTGGAGATACTGCTCTATGACATTCATCAACAACAAATGCCAGCTTAAGACCTTTAATTTTATTATAGTCTGATGAACCCTCTTCCAATCGCTTAGTAATGAGTAAGTGAAGCTTTTGGATTGTTGTAACAATAACCTGTCTGTCTTCAGATTTAAGCTTTTTCTTTAAATCTGTAATGTTTTCAGTTTCATCAACGTCTATCAAATCATTGTTAGCATAAGCCTGAAATGCCATCGTAGTCTGAGCATCCAAATCTTTTCTGTCAATAAGAAAGATAGTTTTATCGATGGACGGAATGTCCATTAACAGATTCCTTGTTGCTTTGTATGACGTAAGTGTCTTTCCCGAACCAGTTGTATGCCATACAAAACCTGACTTTCCCTTTTTAGAAGCTTCCCTAATAGATTCGATTGCATGAATCTGATATGGTCTAAGCAATATTAATTGCTTTGCATCCTGATTAAGTACAGTGTATCTTGCAATCATTTCATGCGCTTCAGGAATTTTAAGTACGCATTTTGCAAAATCAAGATAATCACTAACCGGGTTGTTATCCTTATCAAGCCAGCCACTGATAAACTCTTTATTTAGCTCATTCTCATTGGCAGCTGAGAAATACTTAGTATCCACACCATTACTTATGACAAACATCTGAACTGCGGAGAATATTCCAGTGAATTTACCTTCGCTGATGTACTTTTTAATCTGCCAAAAGCCATCCATATAGGAATGCTGCTTATTCTTAAGCTCTATATGAATCATTGGCAAGCCGTTAATCATTAAAGTAACATCAAATCTTCTGTCTCTTGCTGAGAGTTTTTCCTCTCCTTCATTTTTCAATGTACTATATTGATTTATTACCTCATAGACACTGCTTCCTCCAGCAATATGCTCATGATTCATTACGACAAGATGAAGCTTCTTAGTGTCTCTCTGAACATGAACCATTACCTTACCGTTTTCTCCCACAAGCCATTCGCCTGCCTTATAAAATGAAGAAAACTGTAGCTGGTTCTTCACCTGCTCAAATTCAGAATCTGATAACTCTTCTCCGTTGAGTCTATCCTTATTATTCTGCTCAAGGATATACTTAAAGTTGTTCCAAAGCTGTTCCTCATTTTTTAAGTCAGGTCTGTACACCCACTGTGAATCCCCGTATGCAAGTTGTTCAATCAGTCTGCTTTCTATTACACTTTCTAATTCAGGCATATCACTTCGCTCCTTTTGTTATTTTTACTGCTTTTAACTCATCTATTGTTAATACTTACGCTGGTTTTAAGTGAATAATAACGTATTCATTGTTGATTTTTACTTCCACTGATGAAGGGTGATAAGGT